>MDTG01110984.1_pt1 | contig 10357 bp, 4 predicted proteins | sample 811421 | NCBI WGS metagenome assembly MDTG01 (sample SAMN05326645, study PRJNA326480) | marine metagenome | isolation source: seawater | place: Pacific Ocean: South East | collected 2011
GCAAATCGCTTTAACAACATCTACGGCCCTGAAACGCCAATCTTCCAAGTACCAGAACCTTACATTCCAACAGTGAATGCACGTGTGATGAGCCTGCAAGATGCGACTAAGAAGATGTCTAAATCTGATGATAACCGTAAGAACGTGATTACTCTGCTAGAAGAGCCTAAGTCGATCATCAAGAAGATCAACAAAGCGCAGACTGACGCAGAAACACCACCACGTATTGCTCACGATTGGGAAAACAAAGCGGGTATCTCTAACCTAATGGGTCTGTACTCTGCAGCGACGGGTAAAACGTTCGAAGAGATCGAAGCGCAATACCAAGGCGTTGAAATGTACGGTCCATTTAAGAAAGATGTAGGCGCAGCATTGGTTGAGATGCTTGAGCCGATTCAATCTGAATACCACCGTATCCGTGCTGACCGTGCTTATATGGATGCAGTAATGAAAGCGGGTGCTGAAAAAGCCTCTGAGCGCGCAGCCGTGACACTGAAAAAAGCATACGAAGCAGTCGGTTTTGTTACTCGCCCGTAGTTACTAAGAGCTTTACTTCTCCTCTATCTAAGCCTCTATTATGTAGAGGCTTTTTTGATCCACCATCTTTCCTCTGATTCTTTCTATTTAAGTTAAGCGACTAATCAATTATTGGAACATTCTATCTATTATTTTTAATTATAATAATCATGAAAAACTAGTGATTATTAATATCTGAGACCCTAATAGGTTAAATATTAATAAGAAACAGTCATTATTATTGATATTTTTCATATCACTGGTTAGACCATCTTTCTGAGACATTGAGCTTATTTTTCGTATTAATTGAAAATATCATTTCTGATGTTACTTCTTCTGTTGAATTTATAATCAAACTCGTAATATTCATTATATAAATGTGAAATATAACTCATTTATGGTGTTTATTGCTTTATCGAATTACATAAAAGTAAGAGATTACACAGGTTTAATATAACCAGATGAGTTTGGCTATCTCTAGAATCACACTTGTGAATCTGTACTGTTTTACGTGTAAATTTTCACCAAAAAAATATTTATAACATAACAAGGTGTTTTTTTTACGCCAACTAGATTTGGAACGATATTCCATTTCGAATGTTAATTTAAAGGAAATAAGTGATGTTAAAAAGAAATGCAGTGGCACTAGCTATTTCTTCTTTGTTTATGGTACCGGTAGTAAATGCTGTAACCATTTATGAAAATGAAAGAGGTGACTTTGTAAAACTCTATGGAGAAGTTGGTGTTGGTGGGCATATCGGTTCTAATTTTGAATATGATGAGTTTTACGCAGACCAATCCTTCATCGATGATTCTTTCGCAACCATGGGTGTGAAAGGTAAGAACGACAAGATGCATTACCGTTTAGAGCTAGATTATGAACGTGAGAATTGGGCATATGGCTCGGGTGATATGGTTCTGGCGATCGACAAAGTCTTTATTGGATACGATCTTTACAAGAGCAAGAACCAAGAGCACTACGTAGAGGTAGGTCTAACCGATACTGCATTTGATGACTACGACAAGTGGGGTGATTTTACCTTTGATACTACGGTAGAAACGGGTGAAGCAGGTGACCAAGACATGACGGCTAAGTATGAAGGTAAATACTTCGGCGTGATCAAAGTAGGCGCCTCTTACACCAACCGCGCAGAATCTTCTTCTGGCTCAGAGCTTGGTGAAGTCGTTAGTGGTTACATTGGTTACTTTGGCGATCGCTTTTCTATGGTTGCTGGTGCGGAAGGGCGCGGTGGTTCTGATGGTAAATCAAAATACGGTGAGCAGCGCCTACTAGGTGCAGGTGCACGCTTTGCTGTGACAGAAACATTTCACCTTGGTGTAAATGCATTCTACGAAGAAGAAGATATTGGCGAATGTACTTTATGGCAAGAGGACGATTTTTCTGGAGAAAGACAGTGTATTGGTGTGTTTAATGAGTACGAAACTCAAGAGAATAAAGGTTACCTTGCGTCTGCTAAATATCAGCTGACAGACAACTGGGAGTTCACTGCATCATACAACTTCGAAGAGTATGAGAAGTGGGCGATTGAAAACCGTAACGAGCAAGCGGCCAGTGGAAATGATAAGTACAGCTGGGGCGATGAACGCGTATGGAGCACGTTCGGTGTTAACTACCGTCCTACACCTTCTAGCGTGATTGCGCTTGAGTGGAACACTGGTGAAGCAGCACAAGATGCTTACGCTTACGCACGCGTTTACTTCTAATTAAATCAGAGAGATATAGAAAATGAATAAGAAAATGACTCTACTTGCTGGTGCGATTAGTAGTGTACTTAGTGGTGCGGCACTGGCTGACATCAATAATATTCTGATTACAGAATATGTAGAATCGAGCGTTGATAGTTACGCAATCAACAGCGCGATTGAGATTACCAATACAGGTACCACGTCGTTCACCTTTACCGAGCATGCTCTGTATTACAGCGGTTACAAAAATAAAGTTTTAAAGCCGGATGATGCAACTCCAGTATTAAAAGGTGTCACCATTGCAGCGGGTGAAAGTATTGTTGTTGTGGGCGATAACGCGACTTCTGATTTGAAAGATGCGGTTGCGACTAACGGTGCGACGATCGTGTATTCAGGTAGTTACGGCGGTATTGGGCATGATGCACTGAATTTTAACGGTGATGATCCTGTATGGATTGGTGCTGATGATAACCCAAACACCATTCACGACATTATTGGTGTTAGCGGTTCAACTTGGGGTAAAGAGGTTACTTTGCGTCGTACAAACGATGCAACAACGCCAGACAGTTCGTATGTAGAACTGCATTGGGCTAACGTAGGTACGGATGTTTACGAAGACCTTGGTAAGCTGACTCTTGAAGAGCCACCAACGCCGCCGCCGCCGCCAGTAGAAGTCACAATCGCTGAAGTGCAGGGCACAGGTAAGTTCTCTCCTCTGGTTGAAGCTGAGTTTGGAACGCAATTAAAAGAAGACAAATTTTATGAGACTGAAGCGTCATACAAACTAACAGCGTATGTTGGTTATGTATTGCCAAGTGCTGGTAGTGGTCTTTCTAAAGGTTTCTTCCTTTACGATCACGATGGCAACCCGTTGACTTCAGATGGCCTGTTTGTATTCTCAAGCACTCAACCCGCAGTCGGTACAGAAGTGACTGTGGTTGGTACTGTTCGTGAATATTTTGGCCAAACACAGTTTAATATGTCAGGAAACTGGGTAGAAACTGGCAATAGCGTTACTCCTCCTAGCCCTGTTGAGTTAAAGCGTCTTCCAGAAGATGGTGCTTCCTTTGCAAATACGTTAGAGCGTCATGAGGGTATGCTCGTCAAACTTGTTGAAGACATGGATGACAACAAAGACGGCAACCAAGATATGCGCGTAACTCGTGCATTTGCTTTCGACTTCGAGCTTTACCATAAAGGCCAGTTCCGTAATAACTTGGCTCTAGCGTATGAAACACCGAACTTCCACCCGAACCAAGAGTATGTTGCAGGCAGTTTTGAATCGATCGCTAAGATTGAACAAAACCGCGATGCCACTCTGTTCCTAGACAGTGAAAAAGCACCAAGTAACGGCAAGATTCCTTACTACTCTAACTTTAGCTACGACAATCCAATCCGTATTAATGATGGCATTAATAACGTAGAAGGTGTGATTGTGTATACCTACGATGAATATCGTTTGGTGGTGAAAGATCCTGATGCCGGTGGTTATCAGATGACAAGTGCTGATATTACGCCGAATACGCCACGTCCAGTTTCAAGCTCTGGTGAGTACGATATCGTTAATGAAGAGTTCGATGCCGGCTTTACCGTTAAAGTTGCCACGCAAAACGTGTTGAACCTGTTCAACTCACCATACGGTGGCAGTGCGAACCAACATGGTGATAACCGTGGCGCAGAATCAGAAGAAGAATACGAACTGCAGAAAGCAAAAATTGTAGAGGCTATCTACGGTCTAGATGCAGATATTCTTGGTTTGATGGAAATCGAGAACAACGGTTTTGGTGACTTTGGTGCAATCAAGACGCTTCTAGCTTCTGTTAACGCAAAATACAATGAAGAAGATTACGCGAAGCGCGGTGATCAAGACTCGATCCACAATCGCTATGTGTTCGTTGGTTTCGATAAGAATGGCGATACCATTTTGGATCAAAACGACACGATTGGTACAGATGCGATTACGTCGGGTGTGATTTACCGTCCGTCTAAAGTTTCGATTGTGTCAGGTAAAATTATTCAAATGCCTGAGCAGCATGCTCCGCTAGTGGAATACCCTGATGGTGGTGCGATTATTGATGGTGACGGTGCCGTTCGTGAAAGTGGTGATAACTATCAACGTAATACAGTTGCGGCGACCTTCCATGTTCTAAATACCGGTAAACGTCTAACTGTTGCGATTAACCATTTGAAATCAAAAGGCTCTACTTGTCATGAAGATTGGGTTGGTTGGGAAACTTGGGCTGATTTTGATCCAGTAAATGATGACGTTCGCAACGATGACTACCAAGGCTCGTGTGAGAACTTCCGAGTATCGGCTGCATACCAGCTAGGTTCAGAAATGGCAAAGATTGGTGGCGACCAAGTGGTATTGGGTGACATGAACTCATACACCTACGAAGATCCAATGCTTGTTCTTACTGAGAACTCAACTGGCAAAGACATTTACGCATCAAGCTACACCTTTGTTGGTGATGAAGTGTTTGAAAAGAATGGTCAAAAGATCACGACAACATTTGGCTACCTAAATGCGGTTGACTTGAAAACACCGACTGGCAAAACAGCGTGGAGTTACTCATACAACAACGAGATCGGCTCTCTGGATCACCTTCTAATCACTCCTTCATTGAAAGATCGTTTAGTTGATGCCGCTGACTGGCACATCAATGCGGCTGAATCTTCATTGAATGACTACAGCAACTACAAGAAAGCATCAGACGAAGTTTCTAACCCATTTGCTAGAGAAACACCAATTCGTTCTTCAGACCACGACCCAGCAATGGTATCGCTAGGTTACAAGTATGGTGAAGCGGGTGAGTCGAATGTGAACATTGCAGTGAAGAGTGGCCGTGCTGATATCGCATTCCCGGTTTCGGCTGATGCGAAATCTGGTGATGTAGCTGAAATCTCTATCTCTCCACGTCCACAAAATGTCTCTCTACCGAAAGTGACATTGAGTCAAGATGGCGCACAAACAGTAATGTTTGACGTGGTTGGGCTTGATACAGGTGAATACACGATTTCCATGAAGCTAATGGGGGACCGCGTTGCTGCACAAAGTGCTGGTGCATCTTCTGCTCAAGTTATTGAGTCAATGACAATGACTACCAACATTAGTAAGCAAGACTCAAGCAATGTGTCACCAGTGACTCCTGAATACGATGGTTCAGGCGGTAGCTTTGGCTTCGGTGCTCTGTTGTCACTGATGGGTCTTGGTTTCTTACGCCGTCGCCGTCAGTAATTGATGAAAGGGTTAGTAGTTATCTGCTAGCCCTTTCTTTTGAGTAAAGCTGAGGAAACACAGTGTTAACTTGGCTGATATGGATATAAATCTGTTTACCTTTGAGGTTCAAACATGAAAAAAAGTTTAATAGCGATTGCTGTTGGTGCGGTTATTGCGCCTATGGCAAATGCCAATATCATCATCTCTGAGATCACTGAAGGCTCAGGGAGTAATAAAGCAATTGAAATTGCCAATATCGGCTCTTCTTCTGCTACTTTGGATGGATATACCGTCGATCTTGCACCAAATGGTGGTGATTGGAACAGCAGTCAATCTTTAGATGGTGTGACATTGGCGTCGGGCCAAACTTACGTCATCGTCAACGCAAGCGCTGATGCTGAACTAAAAGGCAAAGGTGACGTTGAATCTACAGTAACTTACTTCAATGGTAATGATGCAGTGGCAGTGCGAAACAATGGCAGTGTTGTTGATATCGTTGGTGCTGGCGATGGCAGTAAGTTCAATGAAAACGTTACTTTACGCCGAACGGATATGTCTCCAAGTACAACTTATGATGCAGATAAGTTTGAAGTTGTAGATATGAATGATTGGAGTGATTTTGGCAAAGTTGAGCTAGGTGGCGGTGGTGCCGGTGAAGTTGTCATTACTGAATACGTAGAAGGTAGCTCAAACAATAAGGCGGTTGAACTCTATAACAATGGTTCTGAAGATATTGATCTAACAGGCTACAAACTTGTTCGTTATAAAGATGGTGATGTAAGCCCATTAGATATGGTGAGTCTTGATGGACAAACATTACCTGCGAATTCGGTATTGGTTGTTCTGCATGATTCTGCAGATATCACGTTAGATGATGGCGTTAGCTCGATTACCGGTGGTTTATACCACAATGGTGGCGACGCAGTCGGTCTGTTCAATGGCGATAGCCTAGTTGATGTAGTCGGTGCGGTTCCTACAGAGAGTGGCTGGGGTAAAGATGTCACTTTGCAAAGAAATGGTACTTCACCTTCAGCGACTTACAATGAATCAGACTGGACAGAGCTAGCGAAAGACACATTTGATGGCCTAGGCAAAGTTAATGGTTCGGTTGACCCAGACCCTGATCCAGATCCGGACCCATCACCAGATACACTGATCAGTCAGCTTCAGGGTGATTCTTGGGCTTCTCCATACACAGACCCAGCCAATGGTAAGTTCATCTCGGATGAAACCTTCACAGTAGAGGGTGTTATCACTGCGATTCAAAGTGAAGCGCTTGATGGTGATGTTGCGGTCGGTTTCTACATGCAAGATGAAACGCCAGACAGTGATCCAAAAACTTCTGACGGTATCTTTGTTGTCGGTGATGTAACTGGCTTAAGTGTGGGGGATAAGGTTCAGGTAACTGGCCCCGTTGAAGAAAACTTTGGTTGGACTCAAATTCCTGCGACAGCGATTAAAGCAGTAGGCACAGGTTCTGTATCGGCTGTGAACCTTGAGCAAATTGCCTCAGACTCGGAATTCGATTTCACGTTAGAGCGTCATGAAGGCATGCTGGTTAACCTAACTTCTTCGGTTGATATGCGTGTTTCACGTAGCTACAGCTTGGATGAAGGAGCTCAGCGTTACAATCTAGTCCTTAGCCAAGGCAAAGCTAGCGTACACCCGAACCAAGTGAACTTCCCTGGTACTGACGAAGCAGCAAAAGCGGCGGACTGTAATGATGATGCACGCCTTGTGGTTGAATCATTTAAGAAAGATACGGTTGGCGATCCGGCATGGTACCCAGACTTTGCTAAAACCGACATTGACCAAAATGGTTCGACAGAAGACTTTATTCGTGTTGGCGACCGAGCAAGTAACCTTCAGGGTGTGCTTGGGTACTCTTATTCAGACTACCGCTTCTACGTAACAGAAGAGGCGAACAATGATACTTTCATTGCACGTGGTAATAACCGTGACTTAGCACCTAAAGTTGATGCGGGTGATGTTCGTATCGCAACGTTTAACGCCCAAGAGTACTTCAATAGCTTGCAAGGTGGTGGTGAGAGCAATGACTTCTTAGCATTTGATGCAACACCTGGTGCGCAAGATTCTACTCAGTTTGATCATCAAACCGCGAAGCTTGTTGCGGCGTTAACTGCGCTTGATGCTGATATTGTTGGTTTGATGGAAGTTGAAAACAACGGCTTTGAAGAAAGCTCAGCGATTTCTTACCTAGTGACTCAACTTAATGCTGATCTTCCAGAGGCTAAGCAGTACAACATTGCTGGCAGTGAAGGACTAACAACGGTAGGTGAGCTAGCGACAGCGAACTTTGTTATTTTCCGTCCGAGCACAGTTGGCTTAGATTCGCTACAAGTGATCCCGATGCCGAAACAAGAAGCTGAAAATGGTGAGTTCACGACTCAACATGCAGCGGTTGTCCCAGTGTTCTCGTTCAAAGATCGTGAAGATAAGCTTGTGGTTGCGGTTAACCACTTTGCGGATAAAGACCAAGTTTGTCTAGAAGATACATCGGATGACGACCGCCAAGGCGGTTGTGAGAATTTACGTGTGTCTGCTGCGGATTACCTAGGCAAGAAGTTGGCTGAAATGGAAGGTGAAAAAGTCATTCTTGGTAGCCTGAATACATTCAACAATGAAGATGCAATCACGGTACTGACTGAACGTTCAGGCGCACCTGAAAACTATGAGATCAAGACGGCTGAGAAAACCTTTATCGGTGACGAGTCTCTACACGAAGAAGGTGTGGTTGTTGCCGATAGCTACGGTTTTGAGAACGTAATGGAGATTGTAGATCCAAATAGCTATAACGTAGTCCAAGGAGATGAGAATGGTAGTCTCGACTACATTCTGACTTCTGCAGGACTTAAGTCGAAAGTTATCGGTGCAACTCATTGGAATATCAATGCGGGTGAATCTCAAACATTGGATGCTAAACACGAACTTGGTCAAGCATACTCTGACTCGTTCCGCGCAGCAGGTCATGATCCAGTTGTACTATCGATTGCTTTTGCCGGTAAACCAATTGACCCAGTTGACCCTGTGTTCCCAGACCCTGATCAGCCAGTACAACCCGGTACGCCAGTAGAGCTTCCTGATGAGCCAATTAACGAACCTCGTCCACAGGCGCCTATTGGAGGTGGTACCTTTAATCACTTTGTTGACCTTACTCAGTATTCAGATTCTGCTTACTTAAAAGTGGGAGACGAAGTGTCGGTGAGCTTCAATAACGCTACTCAGGCATTTGTTGCGACCTCGTCAAATGTTCAGAAAGACGTGCTTGACCAGTTTGAAATTGCGCTGGGTTGGACGGAAGTGCCTATCTCAGGTCTAGAGGTTGGTGACTACACAGTAACAACTGCTGTTGAAGGTAAAGCGATTGAAACGCAGCAAGTGTCTATTACTCAAATGAGTGATTCTGGCAGCGATGGTGGTTCATTTGGCCTAGGCGGTCTATTGAGCTTACTAGGACTTGGCTTCCTACGTCGTCGTTTTAACAAGTAACCTCATTGCATTAAGGAGTAGGGGCTTTCTGCCCCTAATTAAAAGTATGAAAAAGACACTACTGACTTTACTTATCCCGTGTGCATTCAGTGTTAATGCGGCATATGAACAAGCACATGATCCACACGTTGTCGGCACGCTACCTAAGGTAACTTGTCAAACAACGATTGTTGAGCCACCAGTTCCACCGGGTGAAGTACACAACCCTGATGGCTACTACGACAGCGCATTGAACAAAACAGGCGATGAGCTGAAAGAAGCACTGAACAACATCATCTCCACTGGCGTGACGAAGTTACCATACTCATCAAGCAGCTTTGATGTTTGGGATGCTTTGGATGTAACTGATGAAGATCCAAATAACAGCAGCAACGTTATTTTGATGTATACAGGTCGCTCACAAGAGAAAGGCCAGAAAACGGGTCAGGGCAACCTTGGGCAAGACAACTGGAACCGTGAGCATACCTATCCGAAATCCAATGGCGGATTTAATAACTCTAGTGCATCAGCCTACACTGATATTCATCACTTACGTCCGACAGATGAGTCGGTAAACAGTAAGCGTGGTAACTTGGAGTTTGATCTGGGGGGGAATGAAATTACCGAAGCTCCGGGGAACTACAGTGATGGCGATTCGTTTGAGCCGCGCGATGAAGTGAAGGGTGATGTTGCTCGTATGATGTTCTATATGGCAACGCGCTATGAGGGTAAAGATACCAGCGATGTATCTAACCCAGACCTTGAACTTGTGTCGAGCGTAACTAATAACGGCACTGCTTTAGGTAATGTTTGTGTACTTCTAGAATGGAATGAGCAAGACCCAGTTGATCACTTTGAATTTAATCGCAATAGCAAAATTCAAAAGATTCAGGGCAACCGTAACCCATTCGTAGATAACCCTCATTGGGGTGATACTATCTTCGAGAAAGATTGTAAGTAATCTTAGTAAAGCGATATGAGGCGCCTAGTGCGCCTCTTCTTTATTGGTCTCGTTTAAATAGTAAATAAGTAGAAAGACTTGCCTTTCTAATCTCTTACTGCACAATACACCCTGTCATTTTTTCAGCACTACTACGATTTCGACCCATGTTACTTATCATCGATAACTACGACTCTTTTACCTATAACTTGTATCAGTATTTCTGTGAGTTAGGGGTCACTGTAAAAGTTGTTCGCAACGATGAGATTGATATTGTCGGTATTGAAGCGCTGAATCCTAGTCATCTTGTTATCTCGCCGGGCCCGTGTACGCCCGATGATGCGGGAATCTCTCTGCAAGTCATTGAACACTTCGTTGGTAAGTTGCCTATCTTAGGTGTGTGTCTTGGTCATCAAGCCATTGCTCAAGTCTTTGGTGGTGAAGTGGTTCGAGCCAGACAAGTGATGCACGGTAAAACCTCTCCA
>MDTG01222985.1_pt1 | contig 10357 bp, 5 predicted proteins | sample 811421 | NCBI WGS metagenome assembly MDTG01 (sample SAMN05326645, study PRJNA326480) | marine metagenome | isolation source: seawater | place: Pacific Ocean: South East | collected 2011
AGTTAAATAAGTTAAAGTCTCGGTCTGGATCCTCTATCAGTCTGCCTTTTTCATCACGTGATTTAGTTATCCTACCTTTATTAAACTGGTCTCTTTTTTTATCACGCGCAAAAAAGTAGTCTGGGTGAGTTACATATTTTTTAAATACCTCAGGTCTAAACCTTGTTAGTTTATTGGTAGGTTTTAAATGAGATCGTAATACTGGGTCTTCAATTTTTTGGTCTATACTAGTTAAAACTATTGATTGCTCTGGAGAATACCCTTTATCTTTTTTATTGTAAGTTCGGTACTTAAATACAATTTCAGCATCTTTACCGTTTTTATCTTCAAACCCTATCAAATGTTTATCACTTAACAAATGTCCAAATCCAGCTGCTAATTTAAATTTATAATCAACAGCTTTTCTTTCTAAAGAGTCTATTCTAGTATCAACAATGGCTACTCCTGCACTAAGTATTTCATTCATAGCCAAAGGAATGTCTTTTACTTTACCTTTTTTATTATAAGTTCTTTTGTACCAACCATATAAAAGAGGTTGGTTGTTAGGGAAGTTTTTGTATTCATTAGACTCTAAGAATTCTTTATCATTAATGCCCCTGTTAAATATTATTTGTTCTGCACTTGTAACTGCGGTTTGTACTGCCGCTATTGGGGACATTGGCTTTCCTGTAGTAGAGTCTTTAAATTTATTGTTAAAAATAGGCTCTGCACTTTCCGGAGTAATTTTCTTAACAATAGATTGATAATCATCGGAGATATTAATACTTGGATCGCCTTCTGCTAATTTTTCTACAAAGGTAATAAGATCATTTGTTTCGCTAGGACCAAATTCAGATTTTATTCCCTCTAAGGCAATAACAACTCTCTGACCCTGCACAATACCGTATTTTCTTAAAACATTTATGTAAGAAGCTACCAAACTTAAATTTATGTCTTGAAACTTTTTATCATTTTTTAATCGTTCTGCTGCATCTTCTGCAGAAAGATTAGGACGTTGTTCGGAAGTTCCGGGAAACAAAATATTATTTGGATCTGCCTCAACTTCAACAGCGGTAGCAGGTACTATCTCATAGATAGAATTGGGATCTTCTTGTTGGGCTTCAATTAAGTTTTTTAAAATAGCTGTGTTTGCTCTATATATTTCAGGGTCATATAGAGAAAAAGAACTTTCATCTACAAGAGGGCCTAAAGAACCTCGTATCTCTAAACTTCGGTTATAACCTAACTGCCCAAAAGTAAACCCGTTTAGCAAATAGTTTGTAGCAATTATCTCTAATGCTTCTTTTCTTCTATTAGCAATTACCTCTTCATCATCAGCTTCAATAAGTGCTTCTAACCTTTTCTCTATGTCATAAGAGATGTTTTCTTTTTGTGTTATAGGTAAGTCTGTTTGTTTTCGTAAACCTTTTTTACGTTTTGCTTCTCTTCTACTTTGTTTTGCTGAAATTTTTTCAAGGTCTCTTTCTAACAAAACTGCTTCTTGTTTTCTTATTAGTTCTTTTAACTCTTGAATTTCAACATCAGACAAGGCTTCTCCGTCTGGGGTTACAAGTAAACGCCCTTCAACATTTTCATTAATAGCCATTAGGAGCTCAGTAAACGCTACTGGGTCACTGCCCTTACCAAGATATTCTTGTGATATTGCTTCTGGAGTTGTTCCTAATAAAGCTTGTTCTACTACATTTTGAGTGACCTTTAGTCTTTTTGTCTTTGTAGTGCTTTGCTCAGCTGTCTTCGCAAACTCTGTTAATAAAGCACTAGTATTATCTCTTTGTTCTTGTAGGTTTTTTATATGGTTCTTTTTATTCCTAAGTAGAGTCAAATACATATCTAAACTTAGTACGGTCCTTCCTGTTTCAGTGTAAGCTTTTCTAGTAAGTTCTAACTTTTTCTCTGGGGTTAATTTAGCGAAATCTTTTGTATTTGTAACAAGAGTATTTTGTAAACCCTTTAAAGCTATTGCTGTTTTAGATCTTTTTAGATCTTGTAATTCTTTACTAGTCTGTTCTATTTTTTCAGTAAACAAAATAAGTTGTTCATTGTAAGTTGCCAACGTATCTTGATCTTGTTTGTTCGCAAATGTGTTATTCAAAAGCATTTCTGTCTGAAGTATTAGACTAACTGCTCTAGCTCTTTCAAGTCTTAATTTTTTCTGTGCTTCTGGTTTTAAATCTTTATAACCTTCAAAAGGTAAACTTTTATAAGACCATGCACCATTTTTACCTCTAACTATTTCATTTTCAGTTCTACCCATTGCTAAGAGGTTTGTTAGTTGGAAAGCTAAGGTAGCGTCTTCTTGTGCAGCTTTTCCGACTGGAGTAGTACCATATTTTTTAGTTGTGTCATTTAAGTTTTTGTTAATTTCTTCATTATCACCAAAACCATCCATCTCCATATCTCTAGCAATTGGCCCACTATCATCTTCTCTTCTAGCCTCTAAACGTTCTTCTGCTACTTCCTCTGGAGTTTTAATTACAATACGTAGATCTTTTTTCTCTTTTTGTATTTGTTTTAAAATCGCCGCTTCTTTTTCTACTGCACCTAAATCATCATCAATAATAGCTTGTTCTAATCTTTGTAAAACTGCTTCTTCTTGTTTTTCTACTACACTTAGAGTTCGTTCTGGAGTATCGCCAACAGCAGCACCTATTCCCGGTAATCTTAATTGTTGTGGGCCTTTACCTTTATTAGGTGAGTTAATTATTTTTTGGTCACCTTTGTATTCGTTTTCAGCATTTTTTACTACTTCTTCTAACCTACTGGTTGGTGTAGTTTGTTCATAGATAACATTACCGTCTAAAGTAAGTTGGACAACTGCTTCATCTCCGCTTAAACCATCTCCCGGTTCTGCTTCTACTTCAAAGTTTAGGATCTCTTTTAAGACATCTCTTATATTTACATCGTTATATCTTTGGTTCTCAAACCACTTTCTTAACTCATCATCAACCGTTAAAAGAATTCCAAAACCATCTGGGTCTACTGCCATTTTCATTTTAGGGATATTTGAATACCCTCGATAAGCAGTGTCTAAATACTCTCTTAAAGCATCTAAATTTAATGCTTCAGTATCAGTAACCTGAGGGTTTATTAATGGCAAACTTCTGCGGCGAACGTCCACTTCTTCACTATAAGTAGTCAATAAATTACTAGCCCTTAGGGTTTCAGTAGGAATATAAACAGCCCTTCTTCTAAACTGAGGATCTATCATAGTTCTAAATTGAGCTTGAATATCTTCATCAGTTTCAGGTAGCCCCATTTCTTCTAGATTACGATACTTTTCAGCTTGTATCTTAGCCCAATTTTTATCGTCTCTAAGTTGTCTCAGAGTATCCCTAGCTTTTCTGAAAATCGCGGCACTTGTACCACCAACAGCACTTCGACCTGCACCTCCTACGGCACCATCAAAATAGGCTTGCATTCTTCTTAAGTTAGCTTCTTCGCTTTGCAAATCAAAAGAACGATCCATTAGGGCTCTCTGCCCCATTATTATTTCTTCTTGTAAACCCTCTGTAGCACTTTCTGCTAACGAACTCGCTATGGTAATTTTTCCTATATCCCCTAATAAAACAAGAGCAGCTTTATTTTCATAACGTCTTAAAAATTCTTTTTCAATTCTAGTCAAAGAATTTACCCCTTCTTTTTGTGCTTTAGCATCAATAGCTAAAGCCCTTCTATCTGCTTGAGAAAGTTTTCCTTTTCTTGCAAGCCTTGCTTTAGTTTTAGCAAGCCTAGTAGATTGAGTAGCTAATTTAAATAAAGAACCAAAGAAAAATGCTTCAGACGCTACGTCTATTGCAGCTGCTGGCACACCAGCTAAAGTTGCCATTAATGCCTCTGTTGGGCCTAACTCTACGCCCGCTTCTTGATACTCTCTTAAAATTTCAGGAGCAATCATGGTTTCTGCAGCAGCAAAAGCACCTACAGCTCCACCTATTTTTGCTTCTCTAAGGTATTTCCTAGCAACATCCATTACTACTTTTTCTTGAGGGTTTAGATTGTCGATACCTTTATTTCTTAAAGTTTTAAACCACAACTCTTCAAAAACACTAGGGGGTGGAGTATATTTGTTTTGCCACAAAGCCCCGTCAAAAAAAGCGTTCATGTTAGGCTCTTCAGGTTTTAATGTTCTATCTGCACGTAGCCCACCTACTTTTTTTATAGTTTTAGAAAATACATCTTTTAATGCGGCTCGTCCCATTGCAGTGAAAGCAGTTCTAGCAGCGGTAGCAGTAAAACCAGTAGCTAATGCTTCTCCAATAGTTAACGCCGCAGGAGTAATAAGTTGACCAGCAGCTCTAGCTGCTTGGTTAAACCCACCCTGTAAAGTTGGGTCATTTAAAAAGTCTTCAAAGGGATCTAATTGAGCTAACGCTTCTTCCATGCGCTGGTCGTGAACTTGCATGGCTTGTAAATTTTTTCGTGCACTTTCTTCATCTCCAACAAGAAGATTACCGATAGCTGCCATGCCATCAAAAGACGCTCCTACTTGTTCAACTCCGGCTCTAAAACCTTCAGCAAAATACTCACCTGTACCATATTCAAAAGTACGTTCCGGTGGTCTATAAGTTTGGTCTGGTGGTAGAATTTGACGGGCAGCTATTCTTTGTTCAGCTCCTTTGGCCTCTTCTTCTTGTCTAATATTACCAGAACGTTGGGCAGCTACTCTGTCCTGTCCTAGTAATATATCGGTTACTTTGTCTGACATTCATTAAACTCTATTATTGTTTACCAAGTAATTGTACTTTTTGCCCTTTTCCGTTTGGTCCCCCATCAAAATCATAAAGTTGTGAAGAAATTGCCTGATCTAATATAAGAGTTTCAATAGTTTTAGTATTTAATCCAGCACCGCCGCCTGCAGCTCTTATGTTTTTTACAATATCATTTAAATCTTCTTTTTCCAGTATATTACCTATTTGTACGGGAGAACCATTTACTATTTCTACTACTTCGTAATGTTTTGGAAATACTCCTCGTTCTGCTTGTTCCACCATTTCTCTTGCATTTAATTGTACGTCCATACCATTTATCTCATAGACGGCTCTCATACTGAAATTTTGCATGCCCCCCGCCATCGGATCAGCGGCACCATCTATACTTCTATAATAACCAAAAAGTTGACCTAATGTTTGCCAACCACCTTGAGTTTCTGCAGCACCAACTTGTATCATTTTAGATATTAATTCTTCTCTAAGTTTTTCAAAACTTACATGAGCGTTGTAATAAAAATGCTTCTGAGCCCCATTGTTATTAGCAAGGTCAAAAATCATATCATCGGTAAGTGGGTTGTTTTTAAACTCTCTGTAAGTTCTAAGACCAACAGAAAGAGCATCTACTGCGTCGTCAGTCATAACGGTACCGAAACCTCCTCGAGAAAGTCTTTTTATATTCATTAATTTAGATATTGAGTCTCTAATATCTAAATTAGAAGTAGTGTTTTCGCCGTCTTTACCAACACCGTTGTAATTATATCTGTCGTTGTAATCACTCCATTTATTTTTTGCTTGCTCATACTCTCGGTCTGATTTAGTTTTTTGAAACTCTATAGCGGCTTGGTATGCGTCTGGATCTAGACCATATCCTGCAGCAGCTGAATTTATAAAATCTATTAGTTGATCTTTTTTTAATTTATCGCCATCAGCTACCATATTATTTAAGGTCATGTAAGCTAAAACTTTTGCCTCAGCTTGCATAGCTTTTTTAAATGATCTGTCATTAGAGTTAAGTATAGTTCCGCCCGTTCTAGTAGTCTCAACTGTAGGACTACCGGGAGCCCCGTTAACAGCTCTTGTATTTAATAAACCAATAACACCAGTGTTTGGGTTATAGTTTTTCATAACTAATTCTTCTACTGCCCTACGCGTTTCTTGACCTACATTTATACCTGAATCTTTACCCCCGATTTCGGTATTCCTTAATCTATTTAAGACGAATTCAACTGCGTTCTGATCTTTAGGGTCTTGATATAAATATCTTTGAGAGGTGTTGTAGTCTTCAAAAATTCTATTAAAGATTTGTGCATCTACTGGGGCTCTTTTAGACTCGCCTTTTATTTTATCTTCTCGGGCTGATATGCCATCTACAATACTGTTGTATTCTTTCAATGCGTTTTGATAATCTTTTCCTTCTTTATTGTTACTAAACAAGGTCATGTTTCGGTCAGCTATTTCTAACTGTTGTTTTAAAGTTTTTAATTTAGGGTCGGTAATTAACTTATTCTCAAGCTTAGCTTCTTGTTTATCCATTCTGTTAGCTATCTTTCCAGTAACTATGTTTAAGTCTCTATCAAAATTATTTATTTTGTCTTGTATAACTGATAAACGTTCTTTAAATTTCACTAATCTTCGAGCATTTAAAGACTGAGGATCAGATACATCTTCTTCTTCTAAATTTTTTATTTGAGTTTGTAAACGCAGCTCTTGGCTTTTAAGACCTTTATACCTTTGTTTCTGATTTAATAAATCGGTTAATAAACCGGAAGTAGTTTTACCACCCCCAAAAGGACCTATAAGTGTTTGTTTTAATATAGGACGTTCTGCTACGTTTGAAGTAACCATTGCCCTAAGTGTGTCATCATCCATGTTTAACAAATCGTCTGGTGTAATATCTAGGAATACTTGAGAGGAGTTTGCGTTTAAACTGTCTGAAATCTGTTTTATTATTTTATTAGTTTCTTGCGGGCTGGAGGCATAAGTTATAATAGCCCCGTCTTCGTTGGTTTGTTTTGAACCTATAGGTGTACCATTAAGACCACCGTCTGGATTACCCTCTACGGTAAACTGAGTTGCCATGTTTGGGTTGCCAGACATCATACTAAAATATCTAAATGTTAAAGCTTCTCCTAGAGCACCCCTACTTTCTATCAACGTGTTTGCTTGGAAATCTTCAAACAAAGACTTTATTTCATTTTCCGATAACGTTAAATACTTACCCTCTTCTCCTTCTCCTGCTTCTCCATACGAACCTGTTAAGGCGTTATATCTAACTTGAGGGCCTCTCTGCCCGTCTTGGCCTACCATTTCACCAAAAGTAAATTTATAAAAAACTTCGCCTTCATCATCAATAACACCAATATTACTAATTTGAGTTTGATTATTTGTTAAAGCTTGGGCAATTCCCAGTTTATTTAATGCATTGACAGTGTTTTTAGTTGTAATTTTATCTGCAAAAATACTACCCTCACCTGACACAGCTGGATTATAAGTATTTAAAAATAGATCCAAATCAACAATTTCAGGTTGGTTTTGAGGGTTATCATCAAAATTTTGCACTGATAGATCAGGGTTATTTCTTACTACTGAATCTACCATCTTACGACGTTCTGTGTCATAGTGCTCTACAGAGTTTTCGAATAACTTTTGAGATAATACAAAAGCATCATTAGCAGAGTTCATAGTCTGCTTTGCCCCCATATCGTAGTAATCAAATATAGTTCTTCTTGTCGACATTTTAAATCATTCCAAATAGGCTTCCGATAAACCCATACTTCTGTGCTTTTGCGTTGGCTTGCGCATTTCTAAAAGCATTAGTTCTTTGTTGTTGCATACCAGCAGCGCCAGATAACGCAGATAAACCTAATTGGTTTACAGTGCCACCTGCCCCTACTAAGACGTTTAACAAAGCAGCATTACTTGAGTCTTGATCTATCCTTGCATTATTAACTGCGTCTGTAACTGCTACAGTTCTGGCAAGCGACTGTGCAGTGTTTCTAGCTTGTCTAGTAGCTCCAGTTTCGCTAAACCCATATCTACTAATATTACGTTTAGCAATACCTTCAGCTTTGGTAGCTTGAACAGATACATCTAAAGGAGCTTGAGCTATAAGTTCTTCGCCACCTTCTTCTAACTGTTTTATCAAAGCCTGTTCAAAAGGTCGAATAGTTTTACGTTCAAACTCGCCCTGTCTTCTAGTTACTTCTGATAAAGCTTTTGCTGGATCCTTCACTTCTGGCAAAGGGGGTGCTACTGCAGCGGGAGTATAATCTATAGTTCCAATACCAGTGGCTTGTCTCGCTGGAGTGCCACTAGAACTTTCTACGTTTAAATCTAAAGTAGGGTTATTTTTTTCTGCAGCTATATCAATTGGGTTACGTTCACCTATAATGCCTTTTAAACCACCACCTTTTTTAGCTGTAGCTCCAGTTTCGGGATCTATCATTTCTCCTTCGGGAGTTCTAGCTAAACCAGTATCTACTACTGCTGGAGACGAAACCTGTTGTGCTTGTGCAATAGGGTCCAACATTGTTGTTTGTTGAGCAGCAGCTATATTATTATTTAGTGCTACTTCAGCATTCTTTTTTATTTGTTCTACGTTAGGTTGTGCAAACCCCGAAAAATCAAAGTTATAACTTATGCCGGAACCAAACCCTAAAGCATTTAGAGTTTTACCTATCTCCATCCAAGCGCTGCTGTGTCCTGCTAACATTATGAGCGCCTAAAAAGATTAAGTCTGTTATAAGATTCTATGCCACCACCTGTAGTTGGTTGGAAACCATAGAAACCAAAAGGTAAAGGTTCTTCTTTTGATAAATCTTGAAGTGATCTAGCTCTAGCGGTGCTTCCTATACCCATACTAGCCACTCTAACCCCTGCTTTTGCAGCTTCTTGAAACATACCTGCTTTTGCCGTACCTACTTTTTCTATATTAGTAGCTCTATTTAATATGTCCGAACCCTGTATTTGCATTGATTTTTTCAAATAATCGGTTTGAGTAGCCGCTGTACCATAAGCGTTACCCAGAGCTGAACTTTGTGTTTGAGCTAAAGTATCTAAAGCAGCTTTATTAGCTTCTACTTGTGTTTTTGCAGAGGCAATAGTCATATCAACAGTGCCCATAAAGTTTCTAGCTATAGCCATATCAGTTCTGTTTTGCAGTGCTTGAGTAATATCGGCATTTGCAGAACCTTTCAAAGTCGATGAATAATCCATTTCAGAAACTGTTTGCAGTTGTTTTGTTAAAAGAGCCTGCATACCAGAGTTTTCAAAAAAGTTTATTTTATCTACACCTTGTTGAGCTAATGCTATCTCATCTGGTCCGGGTTGATAATCTGCTGCTTTTGGTTTGTTTACCATTTTATATTTCCTTTTTAAATACTGTTGTTATTGCTTTAAATCCATACTTTTTAGCCGCTCTAATCCATCCAGAACGGTCGGAATGAAACTCCATTCCTGTTATGCTGGTACCCTGTATTAGATCATCTAAAAACCGAATCCCAGCTTCCCGTATATTATACTCAGGTTTGCTATATGCTACCCAAATATATAATGTTTTTTCTCCTATAACACTGTTTAAAGGTGTAAGTACAAAAAACCCAGCATAATAATTATCTTTAAATGCTAAGTAAAGTTGTGTATTACCACTTCTTACAGCTGCGTATATATCAGCAGGAATCCAATCCGCTGACGCTTTTTGAGTTACTCTATTTAGGTCTGACTCTATATTGTTATAAACAAACTTTAGTTCCTCTTGAGGAACATGTTTGAAAGTCACACCATCAATAGTCCAACTCTTTTCCGTATCGTCCATACCTCTTCCTTGGGGATAAACCAGCACTTTTATATTTTACTGTTCTTTTAACACCTATATTTCCGCCTCTACCTCTTAACTCTGCATCAGACACTTCGGCTTGAAACAAGTTAAAATAATCAGCAGCTGCCATAGGGTCAGTCCATTCCTTACCGGGTATTCTTAGTAACCTGTAAATAGCACCATAAATAATACCATCGCGGTAAGTATTACTAAATTCTGTATCTATACTGTTAGTAGTTCTACTGGGTTTTAATGCAACATTTACTAACAAACCATTAACATTCTTTGCATTTGGTACTGGTACCAACCAAAAAGTATTAGCTGTTTTTTGTAGATATACTGTCGGTATACCTGATTTATCTCGCCAATCAGGGTAATTTAACTCTAAGCTTCTAGGACTAATAGGGTCTAAATCATTACCGTCATAAGTAGCCCATAATATTTGGTGTACGTCTGTACCACTTGGTTGATCAAACTCATACTCATAAATTCCCGATATAGTAGTTATCGGATCTAAGTCATAAGTATAAGCTTTACTTTTTTCGCAAAGCTCAATAGTTGCAGAACGTAAGTTTGTTTCTATCAAAGACTCAGAACACCCCGGTACATAAGGCATAACATCTCTTACTAAAGATTCAAAACTAGCCAACGACAGCCTCCTGTTTAGGTGCATTTACCTCTGTAGACTCAGCTCCAATAGCTAAGCTTTGAGTATAAAGTGTATAGTGAGAACCAGCACGTTGAAAGTTTCCTGCAAACTCACCATCTTTTAAATATGCTCTATATAAAATAAAATTCATTAAAGCATTTGCAAAAATATCATCTACTTGTA
>MDTG01234332.1_pt1 | contig 10357 bp, 3 predicted proteins | sample 811421 | NCBI WGS metagenome assembly MDTG01 (sample SAMN05326645, study PRJNA326480) | marine metagenome | isolation source: seawater | place: Pacific Ocean: South East | collected 2011
CAAGACGAATCCGAGAAATGGCGAGGTATTCTTTGATTCATCGATTTAATAATAATAATAATAATAAGAGTTTTGGAGTTTAGAGATGCAACAAAATGGTTATAAACAACAAAACTGTCACGCGCATCTCGCGTACGTAAAGCTTCTCTCTCTGTCAACGAGACGCGAGCGAATTCACGGCCACGGCCCCGGCATGTCCTGATCGAATCCTCTCCCGGATGATCGATGCGCCCACGCCAATTCCCAGCCATCTCCTTTTTTCTTGTACAGACACGACTGCGTGTATATGTCTTCGTTCTTCGTCCCTTTATAATCAAAGCTCGCTTTGGCGATGATAACGGCGTACGCGCAATCCGAGAACACGTCGAGGACTTTGATCTCCAACAATTCAGACTTCAATTCCGTCACGTCTTCTCCGGCCATTTTGGTCATGATTTCTTTATTCGCCGGGTTCCCGGAAGGCCGTATGTACCACGCGTTCTCCGGCATCTTCTCGACGAACTCTTCCTTCGTCGAGACGTTCACGTTTTTGGCGATCAATTCGCGCAGATTCGCAGATTCGGTCGACATGATGATGTTGTTGGAAACAGTTGTCGATGTGCGCCGATGAATTCGAGCGTCTTTGAACAAAAAAGGTACCTTTTTTGAGAAGAAAAAAGTCCTCCTCGAAAGACGAGAACTGTGATGCGTCGTATTATTATTATATCTGGAAGAAGATGCTAAGGCGGAAACAACGGCGTTGACTCTTCGGACGACGACGACTCCCCCTGCGGACAAAGATGATGGCATATAAATACGTCTCTCTGTTTATTATGAAGATCTCTCCTTTTACTAATAATGGATCCACAAAATATCCCCTACTACTCCCTTTTTTTATACAAAGGGACCTTTTTGTGTCCCCCCTTTTTTTTTTCAATTTAGGGTTTTTTTACTTTTATGAGACACTAAACTCTGGTCGTCTCTCTCTTTCGGGTTCCAAAAACAAAAAAATTTGCACTTTGTCAGTCCTTCTTCCTCCTCTCTCTCTTTATTTATAATTGAGAGTAAAAAAGGAGGATGACGACTTCGAAACCGAGCGACGACGTAAAAAACGACGACGAGAAAAGCGATGATCGTGGTGGTGGGGGCACGGTCATGCTCGCCGTGCCGAGTAAAAAGGTACGCTTTGTGTGTTGAAAATGCGAGAGACGATGATGACATTTTTGGATTGGAAAGAGGCACCCTCCTTGTGATGTCTTTTCTCTCGCAATCTCTTTCTCTCTTTCTCTCTCTCTCTCTCTCTTTCTGCGACAACAACAACAACGCGTGCGCTGACCAAAGAGGCGATTAATCTCTTATGACGACGACCAACACCGAAACGCAATACTCACCTTTTTTAACACAGGGCGAATTCGTGGACATCACCACCCCTCTGGAAAAGTACGTCGCGGAAACGTTCGGGGACGAGGAATTAACGCACGCGGCGGATTCCATCTCCGCGTTCGCGCAGATCCGAGACGCGTCGATGGCGTCGACGAACGCCGTCAACGTCGCGAACGAAACTATCCAAGAGAGACACGCGGAACACATGGAGAATTACTGCAGATATTACGCGGCAGCGACGGTTTTTGGAAGTCGGTTTCAAGTGAGAGATGATTTTGGGTTGAACGGGAATAAAGCGGCGACGACGACGACGACGACGAGCGAAGATGGAGACCATCAGGGAGATGGGACGAGAACTGGATTGCATTTACTGTTCGAATGGAAAGATGCGTTCGCGCCAGGTGGTGAGAGGACAATTGCCGCGTCATCTTCAATCGCAAAGGAAAAATTAGCCATGCTTTTCAATTTAGGCGCGTGCGAATCCGCGTTAGCCTCGAAGAGTGATCGATCAACCTTGGACGGGTTGAAAGTCAGTGCGGCGGCGTTTCAAAGAGCGGCAGGGTATTTTCAGTTTTTAGGCGAGTGCGAGGAAGGGAAGAAAGTAAACGAAACCATGAGTAGTAACGGTGGTAGTGGTGACGCGACGACGTCAACGGCAATTGACCGTATTGAAGCCGATTTGAGCGGCAAGATGGCGGCGATTTTAGTCGCGTTGTGTTTAGCACAAGCACAAGAGAGCGTTTTTGAGGCGGCAAAATTGAGCGAGAAATCGAGCGGGGTCTTAGCAAAATTGGCCATCGCGTGTGCAAATTTATACGAAGAAGTGTACGAGAAACTGTCATCGTCCTTACGAGGCAATCCGAAAGCGCCGGTGACGCAAGAGCGGTACGTACCTAAAATGTGGGCTACGACGACGTTTATCAAAGCGGCTATATTCAATGCCGAGGCGACCGTGAGAGTTTGTGACACGCTCGTGAACGATGAGGAGACTATCGGGTCAGCTATTACTTTATTGACGCGATCGAAAGAACGTTTGGAATCGGCATTGAAACTGGCGCGGGTACCCACGGCGCCAAAACCACCGAAGCTCGTCGTAGAAGCCGCTGAGAAGATCTTAAGAAACTCGATTAAAGTTGAACTTGGAAAAGCGGTGAGAGATAACGAGTGCGTGTATATGGCCAAAGTGCCATCGTACGAAGCGTTGGAGCGCTTACACGACGACGCAAACGAGAAAGTGACCAATCCGTTGCACTCTAAATTCGGGGCCAAGATGGTCAAGCCGACATCCAGCGCCGACATCGAAGTCTTCCTTGACCCGTCGAATAAAGACGACGTGAGCTCGTTGTTTGCGCGGATCGTTCCGGAAGACTGTGCGAGCTCGGCATCTTTATATGCGGATAAAGTCGACCGACTTGTTCGCGAACAACTGGAACAACTCGCGTTTGCCTCGGACGAAGCGAGAGTCGCGTTGCGTGAAATGGAGCTTCCCGAAACGTACAACGCATTGAATCGACCTATCCAACTTTCCGAAAAATTAGAGACAGAATTGAAACTGTTTCGCGACCGTGACGGTGGTATCGATGCCATGCGCGAGACGTTATCTTTTTCCCGAGAAGTTTCGAAACATTGCGAAACCGAATTGGAGGAAATCACGTCTCTTTTAAATATCGAGATGAAAGCAGACGGTGCCGCGCGAAACACGTACGGTCCGCAGAAATACCGCGCAATACCCTCGGATGCGGAAACCACTCGATGGCGACGCGATTTAGAGACTTTCTTAAACAACTCGAAACTCGCCGCCGAATCGGACGAGAAGTTACGAACCGAATTTGCCCGGTGCGAACCGATGTTGCAAATGACCACGTCTGAAAGCATCGCGCAAAACGCCCCGAAATTAGAACCGCCGATGCTTTTAGTCGAAGATGCGGAAAGTTTAGCTAAAGAAGTCAGAGTAGGATTAGAAAAAATTAAACAAATAGGATGCGAACGAGAGGAAATTGAAGATGCGATGAAAGCGATTAAAGCGAACGATGATATTTTACCGACGCTGGTCGGTAAAATGAAAGCTTCCGGCGTTGAGGAGACCGCTCAAGGTAAAATATTCAGCGAAGAACTTGAGAAGTACGACCAACTAATTGCTGCGGCTCAGAATAACACGTTCGCGCAAGCTGACGCATTGGCGGAATTGAGAAAGAGCTACGCCAAATTTAGTGACATGTACAACGTCTCCTCTCTTCGCGAGAAGGAAATCACAAGAGATAACACGTTGCGCGAAGCGTTACGAATCGCGTCGGAATTATCCCGAGGGATACAACAAGGTGTTCGCTTTTACGGTGGTTTTTCGGATGCCATTGAAAATCTCAAAAACGAAGTCAAAGTGTGGTGCGAAAGTCGAGAAAGCGAACGGAAACGCATCGTTGAACGGTTACGCAGAGAAGAAGAAGAAGAAGAAGACAGGGCAAGGATGGCGGAGGAAGTTAGATTGAAGACGGAGCAAATACGCATGCAAAACGAAAGAAGTGTGGCGCACGCTGCAACGGCGAACAGTTACTACCCTGGTCCGGAGTATCCACCACAGCAACAACAGCAACCTCCGCCGCCTTCGAACTACTACCCACCGCCGCAGCCGCAGCCACATCAACAACAACACTATCCGCCAACGCAGTCATCCTATTATCCTTCGCAACGACAACAACAACAACAACAATACTATCAGTATCAGCCATCCCCGCCTCCAGACGATGGGTATTATAATCCAGGTGGAGATGAAGGAGGGAATTTTTCCGCGTACGATTTACCGTCCGCGCCTCAAGGAAATAGGTAAAGATTTTTGGATGTGTTTAAAAATCTACGATTAGATTAGGTGTCTTTCTTTTTGCTCAATGAAACTTACAACAACGTATATCAAAACAATCGCATCTCTCGACGCGCAAATTCTATTAGTATTTCAATTCAACTAGTTCTCCTTCTTTTACTTTCTCTCAACTCAAATCGAAGCTCCCCACACCTTCTGAGATGGCCAGTTTCAATTTCAATTCCATCGCTTCTTTGCTCGAGTACGGCGGAAGCTTCAAATAGTTCGCGCACGTCATCGCACTCGGCAAATCGGCGTCGGCCAACTCCGTACCTTCGCTAATCATTTCCGCGGTGTTCATGTCACCACCAACTTCGCTCAAAACGGTCGGTTGTTTACAGACAACTTTCAATTTTGGGTTCAAAGACGCTAAACCACCAAGCGGTAAGCGAGGGGAACCAGTCGTGAATTTCAAAAACGAACGGCGTTCGACGTCGGACATGTTCGTTAAAATCTCGCGCAAGTTTGTCACAGGTTTCGAGTTCAGTTGATAGCCGTGATCGCACAAGATATGTTCGCGTAAATTACGCTCAGTCCATTTCGTTTGCTCGTCCATGCCGCACGTGAGCGCGTCAATTTCTGATAAAGAAAACATGGCAAGTTGCGAAGGATCGGAGACGATGTCGGCAAAACCCTCGCGGCACGCTTGGAAGAATGGTTCGACGCCAGCGCCTAGGATATCGTCCACTACAGCTGCAATGTAGCGCGATGCGTTTCCCGGCGTGACGATTTTATCATCATCACCAGCTCCCCCGATTTTAGCACCATCCGGCAACGCGAATTCGAGACATAAATCTTCAATCTTCGCACCGTCGAGTCTCCCAGACCCATCTCGAACGGCAGTTTCGAGTTTTTTCAAAGTCGAAAATAGCTCCGGTTCGAGCAGCTCGAGGTCATCTAAACTTAATGGTAAACCATGAAGCTTTTTGAAGAAGTTTGGGTTGAACTTCACGTCCAACAATCGACCATCTTGTAAGACTTTTCCGATGACGCGTCCGACACATCTGAAAATCTCAATCGCTTTTGGAGCGTTTGGCACCGCCCGAAACGGTTTAGGGAACAACCCGTGCGGTGCGTTTACGAGCTCTTCGTCATTCGTCTTCGTCTTCGCTTTTGTTGCTATTGTTTGTTCACCTCGAAATATCCCGTGGGAAGCTCTTTGCAGATCTTTCGATAGCAATGCGTAAAACTCATTCGTGGGACCAATGCCAGTTCCAACCTCGTCGTAAAACTCAACCTCTAACACATGCTTGCGTGTTTGTGGCGACATGAATACTTTCATTGCTGAAGACAACGCATGATCTCTTCGAATGCGAACTTTTTGGCGCTGTAAACGACCTACGCGTGCGCCTCCTCGCGGATCTCCGCCGGCATTTTCAGCCCCGGTGTTGCCATTTGCGCCGTTGCTCGCCTTGCCGTCGCCGTGGAGCTGATGTAACGCACGCGCAACGGAGAAAGAGGCACAGTGGAACAATAAAATGCGCTCATCGAGCGTAAACAACCACGGGCAGGTTTTTGCAAGAGCAGAGGTCCACTCTGGAACTCTTCGAGCGCACACAGAAAGCGTATCGTGAAGCTGCGCGCGAAGCTTCCCAGAAAGTTTAGGCGCTAAGAACAAATTTTCTGCGTGCATTTTCGCCGAGGAAAGGTTAGCGATGCGCATTCTGTCCGCACTGAGCAGCATAAATGCAACGTTATTGTCACCATCGTTTTCCATCATGCTATCCGAAGATGGAGGTGGAACAGAAGACGTGGTCGTCTCTGGTCCTGCGGTACGCAAAATCTTCTTCGCGTCTTCCGTCACGAGATGGCACAAAGTCAACGTCGCCAAAGCGTCGCGGACAAAGTCGTCCTCTAAACCTTTCACAACGTTCGGACACCCAAATTGCGCGTTGAAAATTGTCGACGCCACCGGACCTAAAACTGCTTTAATGTCCATTTTAACCGATGAATTTGCAAAGAGGTTTTCCTCGACCACGGTTTCGACGAGCGACGGTTTCGACGAGTAGTCGTTCGCCGCAGACTCTTCACTGCCTTCGCTGATGATACCTTTGAATTTCGGGTCGTCATCGTCAACAATGTCATAGTATAGCACGCACGGATGTTCCCATAATCGTCCACTCATCGGTTTCACGCTATCACCGATGGAGACTCGCGTGACTGCAGCCAAGACGTTCGTAGTATCTTGAATGTACGTGTCCCCGTCGTTGACGGAGAAGGCCAGTCGAGGGCGCGCGCTGTCGCTGCCGGCGGCGACTGATGCAAAACTTCTTCCTGATGTGGGGGCAGCTGATGCTGGCGCATTAGTACCAGTGCCTACCTCTTGTTGCGTGGGCGGCTGTGCAGAAGGTGTCGACGCGGTAGGTGCCGCGATCTCTTCTGCGGATGCCGGCGGATGCGCCATGTCTTCACCTTCGGGACCCAACAAATTCTCTTCGTCGTCCTCGTCGTCCATGTAGTCTTCTTCATGATCCATGTCATCCATGTCGTCGTCTTCGTCCTCCTCGTCGAGATAGTCTCCCTTATCCATGTCGTCGAATTCATCGTCTTCATGATCGTGGAAGTCTCTTTCCTCGTCGTTGTCTTCATCGCGATTCATCTCCCGATTCGGCGCACTTGCAGCGGCTTCTTGTGATGGTGCTCCTTCGTTGGCGTTAGCAGCAGCGGTGGAAGCGGAAGCATTTGGTGGTGGTTGCGCTGGCGCAGGCACTACCGGTTTCTTTTTGACGCGCGAGTATAAGAAACCTTCCACTGCCCTCAATTGCGCTAACGGTTCAATCATCACCACGCTGTTGCCGTAATCTTCAACTTTGGTCGCGTCGCATTTCGAGGAACGCTTTAAGCGAACTTTGAGCGGTCTCGCGAGTAAATTCAAGCCGGGGTCACCCGCGGTAGCCAGCGGCGCGAGAGAGGATGGAGCACTGCTCGAGGCGCGGAATCGCGCGTAAGATGAATAAGGGTTTGTCGCGGCGTGTTCCGAAACAGAAATTGGCATGCGTTCTCGCGTTTGTAAGGTCTCCATGAGAAGACGGACGAGCGTCTCAAACGCACCCGTCGGCGCGTCACCGGCAGCGCGCGCGAAGATGGCGAGACGCTCCAGTGCTTCTTCGCAATCGATGCTACTTGATTTAGAGGAAGGAGAGGGAGAACTGGGCACGTCTGAGGCGCAGAGGAACTTGCGCAAGGTCGAAGCCGCGCCGCATTCGGAGAGTTCAAACGCCGAGATTTCGCTCGTCGCCAGCGCTTCGAACATTTTGGCAAAAGCTGAAGAAAAATCTTTTGCATCTCGCAGATTTTTCGCCGATTTACCTTCACTAGAATCCGAAAGCGGCGCAGCTTTCAGTTTCGCGCACGCCTTTCGAAGGCGATCGAGACCTTCTGAAGCGATTAAATGCGCTTTTGCTGGGCCAAAGTATTGATTTCGAACCTCCGAGCAGATTCGCAAACCTTCTTCCTTCCGGTTTATTGACGTTTGAAACGGCGTCGTCTGTGGCGTTGGATGCAAAAGCGTCTTTTCTTCCGATCCAGCGCTCCTTTCGGCGGCTTCGGCGATTAAAAAGTTGTACTCTTTCGCGCGAACCTCCAAGGCGTGCGCTCCGCCTTCTTTTGCAAACCTCTTAATAAACTCGCCTTCTTCTTCTTGATCATCTTCGTTAGATTTCTCCAACGCCATTGCGCACAAATGTGCAGCTTCTTTCAACAACTCGCCTTGCGGATCAATTAAAGCGCGAGCGACGATGGCGGCGATGGGGGCTTCATCTGTCGCCACGTTCTCAAACATCTCAATGTCAACCAGTTGCGTCCACGCCGTTAAGACCGACAGCGCTTTACGTTTGATGGTCACGTTTGACGGCGACTCCACAACGTGGCAAAGCGTCGGTGCGAGATATTCGCCGAAAATTGCAACGAGCGAGGAGTTTTCTGGTTTCGCAAAAAGCTGCTGCAACTCTGCCGCGCCGATGAAGACGAGGCTTTTCTTGCTCTCGCCGCTGCTCCTGGTTTGTGAAGGTAGTAACAATCCAAGCAAATGCATGGCGTCGTGCAAGTCATCCATCGATTGTACTGGGCTGTATTCGGATGTGCCAACGTTTACTAGAATGATTTTGCATCTCTCTAAATGTTCGGCCAATATCTGTGCGACGCCGTTTTTCAACAAGAAAATGGACATCTCCGGTCGCGCTTCCAGAATTGTCGCGAGAATCTTCACGCACCCTCTATAGAGCACACGACTATTCGCGACATTATTAGTGCTGCTATTATTGCCAGCCGCTTCTCGCACGATTTCTAAGCACCGTTCGCAGAGCGCGTCCGATAAAATGAGCGAGACAGTTTCGTTCGCCACCGCTGGGTCCATCTCCGAGGAGGATTTTTCTTTCTTCTTCCTTCGTCTGTCGTTGCTAGTGTCGTTCGTTGTTGGTTCGCCTCGTTCTTCCACTTTGTTTCCATCATCGCTGTCTTTAGCAGCAGATGGTTGACGCTCTAACTGCTGCTCTTTTTCTTCTTTTTCCTTTTGGAGCAAAAACGAAACTCTTCGATCGGCTAATTTCTTCGCCTTCAACGATAGAGAGACCAAGCAGTTGCACGCTAAAGTAGCTACTTTTTTGTCGTCTCGAACGAGCAAAGAGAGGAGAGTTGGAATAGCGTCGGTGGCGCCAGGCGATAAGGCCTTCGTTGGATACTCCGCGCACACGTTCGACGCCATTTGCATCGATACGCCTTGCATCCCTGCGCCAAAGAAATCCAAGTGCGATAACGCCGCCGTCAAAGCACCAGCTTCAGCCGCTTTTGACCCGTAGTACCCTCGAGTGAGTTTTTCGAGCGCAGAGAGCGATTGTTCCGCGACGTCGATGTATTCTATGGCTAAGAGTTTTTTACACAACGTGGGTAGAGCACCCGCGCGCACAAACGCACCTCGAGTGTTTGGCAAAATGTCAGCCATGGACGTCATCGCGCGCACCGCCAAGAGCATCAACTCTGGGTTGTGTTCCAAGTTGCAGCAATTTAACAACGCCTTCGCGAACGGTTCCGGCGATAAGCTCGTGGCTAAGAGTTCTTCGGATGATGTGACAACTATTTCGCACAGTTCATTCAAAGCGATGACGACGGCCGTATCGTCGATGCCGCCGTTCTGGGCTTCTCTATCAAACGTCAACGCTTTCAAAACGTCTTTAAGGCGCGCGGAAATCCCGCCGCGAGACCCACCGCCCATTCCTTCGATGGTACCACCGAGACGAGAAAGTAGTGCGTGAAGACCTCCATCGTGACGGTTACCACCGCCTAGATGTTCTTCGTCGTCCGAGTAGTCGTCCGAGTAGTCTTCTTCGTCTTCGTCGATGTCTTCATCCTCGTCGTCGTCGTTGTCGTCATCGTCATCGTCGTCGTCGTGATAGTCGTCACCACCGCCGTCATGGTTACCGTCGTCGTCATCGTTGCCGTCGTCATTTCCATCGTCGTCTCTTAAGTCTTCCCCACGGTCAATGTCATCGATGTCGTCTTCGCGCATCATCGATACGTCTTGCGTCGACGGCTCGTCTCCTCCATCGTTGTTCCCGCCACTCGACCCGCCTCCATTCGCGGCGGCGGCGCCGTTCGCGGCGGTATCTTCGTTCCCATTTCCGTCGTGCGTTTCCTTCCTCTTCCATTCTTCTTCCTCTTCGTTTTTCCTCTCGCGCATCCTCGCCTTCTTCTTCTTCTTTTCCGTCTTCTCCAACATTTTCTTCGCCGCGTCCGCGCGCCCGTCTCCCCCGGACGAATTCCTCTCCCCTCGTAAAGACGTCGTCGTCGTTGTTTTCCTCGACGACGTTTTCGTCGTTGTTGGTGCTGGTGTTCTCGATGATGTCGACGACGTCCTCGCGCGTTTCAAAGTTTTCGTCGTCGTTTTCGCGTTTTTTGCAGAGGAGTACAACACCCCCCCCCGGTGGTCCTTTTTGCGTTTTTTTACCACCCTATTTACGACTGTTTTTTTTTTATGTTGTTTGGCAGCTTTTGCGTTTTTTTGCAAAGCCTTTTCATGTGTCGTCGTCGTCGTCGTCGTCGTCGTCGTCGTGTCGGCTCCTCCTCGTTTCCCTTTCTTTCTCACGAAAGCAGCCTCCTCTTTTGCGTCCGAACCACCACCCAAAGTCGTCTGTGTCGTCGGTTTGG
>MDTG01042220.1_pt1 | contig 10356 bp, 10 predicted proteins | sample 811421 | NCBI WGS metagenome assembly MDTG01 (sample SAMN05326645, study PRJNA326480) | marine metagenome | isolation source: seawater | place: Pacific Ocean: South East | collected 2011
CTACTGTTACCGCTATTTTGCGAAGCTGATGAAAAAGAGCTTACTTCTGCGGCGGTCAAAACAGAATTTGAATAATAAATTTTTGTTGCTGACATAGCTGCATACAAAGAATATAAGAAGCCTAAAAAAGTAATAAGTAGAATTAATTTCCACGCTTCCTTTAAAATGGCAAAAATATCAATTATTTTTACCTCAAAAAATTCTTTATCTTCCATTTGAACAAAGCTAATTTTTGCATTTTAACAGATATATTAATTGCTTCTTAGATATAATGGCCGAATGATTAAGGCTATCTACAGAAAGCTAGATGACTATTTCTTTAACTCAAGTATTCAAAAAGCTCGTCACGCAAGGGAGACTCAAAAAAATTTGAAACTACTTGAAGATGGATTGGGTTACAAGTATGTAGTTCATTATAAAAAAGATCAAAGTAACAGATTATCTGAGCTTTGTGATAAATATGGCTCTGATAAAGGTGAAATAAGTCCAGATAACAATCCATATAATTGGAGATCCCACACATATGCTGATTTTTATTCATCCCTCTTTCCAGATCCAAGAAAAGTACAAAAAGTTTATGAGAATGGAATTGGTACTAACAACATTGATGTTGAATCTAATATGACAAGTCAGGGTAAACCAGGGGCATCGCTTAGGGTATGGAGAGATTTTTTCCCAAATGCAATTATTTACGGAACAGATATTGATGAAAAAATCCTTTTTGAAGAGATTAACATTAAAACTTTTCAACTAGATCAAACCATTCCAGAGCAAATAAAAAATTTTTGGAAGGATCTAGGAGAAGATGATTTTGATTTTATGCTTGATGATGGTCTTCATACTTTTGATGCTGGCGTGTCATTATTTAACAATTCAATAGATTACTTATCCCAGAACGGTATTTATGTCATAGAAGATGTTCTCTTAGAAGATCTCTATAAATACAAATCATTCTTTAATGAAAAAGATTATTTTGTTCAATATGTAACTTTATTTAGGCCTGATGAAGTTCTTTGTGATAACAGTATTGTGGTTGTAAGAAAAAAGAAACCAATTTGAAAAATTTACTTAAAAAAATTCTTCCTCCAATTTTTTTTGATTTTTATTATTCTTCAAAATCTTATATTTACTATTACAAATACAAAAAATATTTCTTAAAAAATTCAGGTTTCAAAGCATCAATGAATGATCAAAGGTGTTTTATAGTTGGATCAGGTAATTCAATCAATGATGTAGATCTAGAATTGCTTAAAAATGAAAACTTAATTTTTTTAAATTCTTTTTTACACCATGATAAATATTCAGATTTAATTAAATCTAATAGAGGAAAAAAATTTCATGTATTCACACCTTTGCATGCATTTAAAAATAAAAAGATTCTTGAAAATTATATTGATGAATTTAAAAATCCTATCTTAAAAAATGTTACATGCTTTTTCGGAATAGATGATTTTTCTACTAACTATATAAAAGAATTTAGAAAAAAGAATTTAGAAATTCATGACACTTCATATTATGTTTACTGCACAAAAAAACTTGACGAAAATAAAGCTTTAGCGCCAAATGACTTTGAATTGTCTAAGAATATATGGTCTCCCAAAACAAGTTCAAATCTTGCTCTTCAAATAGCTATTTATATGAATTTTAAAGAAATTTATCTTATAGGCATTGATCACGATTACATGAATACTAAGAATGTAGCAAATATAAAAGTTATAAAAAAAGGCACTTTGGTTGAGGATGAAAAGGATCAATGGAGGGCTCATTTAAAAGATGGAAAGATTGATCAAACTTTATTCCTGAAAGATTTAATCCCCGTTATCAAACCCATGGAAATGATTGAAAAGGAGTTTCCAGGAAGAGTTAAAAATCTCTCCAAAAGGTCTTTCTTTTACTGTCACGATCAAATAGATATTAGCGATCTAGAATTTAAATGAAAATATTGATTCCTGGAGGGCTGGGATATATAGGATCACATATGGTGGAATTCTTAAAAGATAGAAACCACGAAGTAGTTATATTGGATAACTTATCAACGGGAAATGAGTGGGCCTCTTCTGGATGCGAGGTGATTCTGGTTGACTTGCTTGATAGAGATAAGCTCAAAAAGAAATTATCAAATAGGAAATTTGATGGGGTCATTCATTTTGCTGCTAAATCTATAGTTTCAGAGTCAGTTTTAAATCCAGATCTTTATTATGAGAATAACTTTTTAGGCACAAAAAATTTAATTGAAGTTATGGAAATAAATGAAATCCAAGACATTATTTTTTCATCCAGCGCAGCTGTGTATGGAAGTCCTGTTAGAAATAAAATTGATGAAAATCATCCGACAGTTCCTATAAATCCTTACGGAAAAAGCAAATTAATGGTTGAAGAATATTTAGAAGAAAAGACTTCAGAAGGAAAAATTAGAGCGACCTGCTTAAGGTATTTTAATGCTGCAGGAGCGTCTTACTCAAGAAGAATAGGGGAGTGTCGTGAACCTGAAACTCACCTAATTCCTAACATCATTCGTTCAAGCATCAACAAAGATTTAAATTTTGATATATTCGGAGATAATTATGATACTCCAGATGGGACTTGCATTAGAGATTACATTCATGTGCTCGATTTAGCCGAAGCACATTTTTTAGCCTTAAAAGAAATGAATCAAAAGTCTAATTTTCAAATTTATAATCTTGGAAGTGGTTCGGGATTTTCTGTTATGGAAATAAAAAATACATGCGAAGAAGTTTTAAATATAAATATTCCTTATAAAATAAGACCAAGGAGAGATGGAGATCCTGCAATCTTAGTATCCGATATAAATAAAGCTATAAAAGTATTAGGTTGGAAACCAAATAATTCGGAAATTAAAAATATAATTGAGACAGCCTATAACTTTGAAAAAGTTAAAAATTCTTTAATTCAAGGCTAAAAAAATGGGACAAATAATTAAACCCAAAGTTTCAATCTTGATGACAACTTATAACAGTCATAAAGACTTATTGAGATCTGTAAACAGCGTTCTTTGGCAAAATTATGCTAATTTTGAATTGCTCATTCTAAATGATGCCTCTACTGATGAGACCAAAGAAGTATTAGAGAATTTTTCCGATGAAAGAATTAAAAAATTTAACTTTAAGAAAAATAGAGGACAACTTTGGAGAATGAATTCAGGAAAAAGGCTCGCTTCAGGAGACTATATTGCTTTTCTGGATACTGGTGATATTTGGTTTCCAGAATTCCTAACAAATATGATTGAAGCAACATCTGATGGAACTAAATATGCATATTGTTGGTGCTCAGGTCAGATAAGGAAACCTTTATTGAGCATAGATAATAATTATGCTGACTTTCTTTATCAGGGAATACTTGCTGACACGATTACATTATTTTGCGACCTAGAACTCGCTAAAAATACTAAATTTACTGCAGACGGAAGATACTTTCATGATGATATGTTTACCTTGAGTATTGCAAAAAAAGAAAAAATAAAACTTGTTCCAAAAGATTTATGTATCAAGTTAGAAACCTCTTATGACGATGGAGTTCCCCATTCTGCTAATTTTAAGTTAACCGCTAAATGCGCAATAGATTATTACGATGAAATAAAAAATGATGTTTATGAAAAATGCGGGTTTTTAGGGCTATCTAGGCACAACTACCTTCTCTGTTTAAAGCTATTACAAGGATTTGAAATTATCTTATTTTTCAAGCATATTTTTTTGGCTTTTATTTTTTATTTTTTGAAATTTAAAACAAGAAAAATCTATAACAGGAAAATTAACGCTTTTTCAATTTTTAAGTCATTAGCTAAAAATTTGTTTATTGGTATTAACTATAAACTTTCGAATTAACATGAGATTTCTTAACATTGCCTGCGGGAATACACTAATTGATAACGAGCTTTGGACTAATATAGATTTTACTTCAACAAATAAGTCAGTTAAGAGAATGAATGTCCTCTCAAGATTGCCTTTTGATAATGATTCTTTTGATGTTATTTATACTTCACACTTCGTTGAACATATCCCAAGGGAAGATCTATCTGGTTTCTTAAAAGAATGTTTAAGACTTTTAAAGCCAGACGGAATGATAAGAATCGTTATGCCTGATTTTGAATTCTTGATGAAAGAGTACTTTTTCCACATTGAAAATAGAGATATTGATAAATTGGAGTTTGTTTCACTTCTAATTTTTGATCAATGTGTAAGAAATAAAAGGGGAGGATTATTGCAGAAATATTTATATGATTTAGGCCTTTCTGATAAAGATTCCTTGAAAGAATATGTCTTCGAACTAATTGGAGATGATTCTGGCTTTATGTCACAAGATTCATTAGAAAAAAATTTTTATAAAAGAAGTTTTCGCAAAATTATCCATAATCCATCTTTAATCTTAGATGTACTCACTTTTCTCAGAAATTATGCTGTCTCTTTTTTATTCTCTAAAGGTTTTAGGATGCAAAATATTTCTTTAGCTTCCCTTGGAGAAAAACATATGTGGCTCTATGACAATTTTTTGATGAATGAAATTTTAAAAAAAGAAAATTATAGAAATATTTCAAAAGAAAAATTTAATACAACATCATGGAAAGAAAACATCTTTATAAATTTAGATGAAAAAAATTCAATTCCCAGAAAGGGTACACATCAAATATTTATTGAAGCCTATAAATAAATGAGCATCTATTCAAATATCAAAGATTTTGCACGGGAAATTTATGTAAATTACTCTCCTCCAATGAAGGTAAGTGAAACAGGAAACAAAAAGGTCCTTATTTCTTATATTAAATCTCCATTTTATTCGTCAACAAAAAAGATATTTCATAGTAACTATCTCGAATCAAAAATAATAAGTGAAAGTTTTATTGACTTGGGCTTTAGTGTGGAAGTCGTAGACTATAGATGTAAAAGAAAAATAAATTTTGAACAATACGATTTAATCTTTGGCTTTGGATATCCATTTCACGACTCTCTAGCAACAACAAAATTAAAAAAAATATGTTATCTGACAGGATCCAATCCAAACTTTTCAAATTTACGTGAGGCAGAAAGAATAAGAGAGTTCAAAAATGAGTATGGCATAACTTTAGTTCCGAGAAGAGAGGCATATTGGCCATGGATGCATGCAGCTATAAATAGTGATTTTTTAATAACTACAGGCAATCATTTTACTAAATCAACATATTTGAATCTTAGACCAGATGTAATTACTATTCCTGTTCCATTTGTTCCTTCAAAAATTCATTCTATAAAAAAATTTCCTAAAGGAATTTTATGGTTTGGGGGCGCGGGAGCACTATTTAAAGGTCTTGATTTGACAATTAGAGCGTTTAAGAATTTAAACACATCTTTTACCTTAGATATATGTGGCCCCATTGAATCTGAAAGTGACTTTATGGAGCATTTCAAAGACGAAATTGAAAATGATCCTAAAATAAATTTTCATGGAATGCTAGATATTTCATCCAAAAAAATGCAATCAATTATAGATAGGAACTCCTTTGTGATACTTCCATCCTGTTCCGAAGGCGGCGCTTCTTCAGTCTTAACTTGCATGAATCTAGGCTTAATTCCTATAGTTAGTGATGAGTGCAGCATTGATTTGAATAACTTTGGTATTTCTATAAAAAAATTGAACGTTGAGAATGTTGAATCTTCCATTAATGAAGCGTATGCACTAAACGAAAATGAAATTCTTTTTCAAAGAAGTGAAATTGAAAAATTTCTATATCAACAACATACCTATGATTCGATAAAAGAAAAACTAAAAAATATTCTTAAAGAAATTATTTAGGCCAAGCACTATCAAATCAATATAAAACCCTTATAATTCTCAGAAATTTTATTCTAATTTTGTGATCATTAAGCAATGCAGGCTCTGTAATTCGTCTAGCCTTAAAGAAGTGATTGATCTTGGAGATCATCCTCCCGCTGATACTTTTATTCCCCAAAAATACAAAGACGTTGATCTGCCTAAATATCCATTATCATTAACGAAATGCTCTGATTGCGGTCATGTCTTCACAAGTTTTTATGTTTCCCCAGAAGAACGTTACCAGAGATATGAATATAGTTATGATTCTTCAAATTCAATTGTTTCAGAAAATCACTTTAAGGATTTTGCAGAGGATGTGATAAACACCAAAGACTTTTTGACTAATTCTTTATTTGTAGATATCGGAAGTAATGTTGGAACATTATTAACTAAATTTAAAGACAAAGGATTCAAAAATGTTTTAGGGATCGAGCCATCCGAAAATATTTCGAAGTTAGCAAATTCAAATGATATCAGAACTCTTAATTATTTTTTTGATAAGACAATTTATAACAATCTAGATTTTAATAATAAAGCAGACTGCATTTTGAGTGCTAACGTTTTTAATCATACAGATGATCTTAGCGAAGTATTTGAATTAGTATTTGATTTATTGAGCGATGAAGGAATTTTGGTTTTTGAAGTTCCCTATTTACTTGATTTAATTAAGCAAAGAGCATTCGATACAATCTATCATGAACACGTTCATTATTTTAGCGTTAAAGCACTAAAAGAAATTTTAAATTCTTATGATTTTGAGATAGTAAAACTAAAAAACATTGATTATATGTGTGGATCTCTAAGAGTTTTTTGTCAAAAAAAATCCTCTTCCATCACAGAAGCCTCAGAAGTAGAAATATTCATAGAAAATGAAGACTCTTTCTCTCTTTTTGATGATGAAACATACCTGTCTTTCATGACGGATATAAAAAATATGAAAATAAAATTGAATTCAGATATTGATTCAATATTGGAAAAAGGAGGCAAGATTATCGGAGTCGGTGCCGCCACCAAGGGTAATACTTTATTAAATTTTTGTAATTTAGATAATAATAAGATCAGTTATCTTACAGATACTTCTCAATTAAAGGTTGGAAAATATTCTCCAGGTTCACTGATACCGATAAAACATGACGACGAAATTGACAATTCTGTTACGCATCTTCTTATCTTGCCTTGGAATTTATCCGATTACCTCGTCAATAAACTTTCATTCATGAAGAAGAAATTTTTAATACCTCAAATGGAAAATTTAAAATGAAAAAAAACCTAGCTCCACAATTCTCTGATGATAGAGGAGAGATTTTAGATATATTAACGGGTGAAAATATTGATGCAGTTACATTGATAACTTTTACCAAAGGTGCAACTAGAGCAAATCATTATCATAAAGAAACGATTCAATGGAATTATGTTACAAGCGGCAAACTAATTTATGCTTCACAAGAAATAGGCGGAGTAAAAAAGGAGATAACTCTATCTAAGGGGGACTTTGTAACTAGTAATCCCAATGAAATTCACGCATTTAAAGCAATAGAAAATTCCGAGTTATTGGTTCTGACCAAAGGACCAAGAGCTGGTAAAGATTACGAGGAAGATACTTTCCGATTAGAGGAGCCCATTCTTAAATAGATTTAAATGAAAATTCCAGTTTCAAAGCCTTTGATATCCAATAAAGCTACTAAGTATGTAAATGAAGCCCTGTCGGAAAAATCTTTATCAGGTCTTTTTGGAAAATTCATTCCTAAATTTGAGGAAGAATTTGCTGATTACTGTGGAACTAAATATGCTATTTCCTGTAGCAGTGGTACCGCAGCTCTTCATCTACCACTAGCAGCCTCTGGACTGAAAAAGGGAGATGAAGTTTTAGTTTCAACATTGACAAATATGGCAACTTTTTTCGCAGTGTTATATACAGGCGCCAAACCGGTCCCCGTAGATATAGAAATGGATACTTTGAATATTAGTTTCGAAGATTTAAAAAGAAAGGTAACAAAAAAAACTAAGGCAATATTGCTTGTTCATCTCTTCGGACATCCAGCAGACCTCAATCCAATTCTTGAATTTGCTAAATCTAATAATCTTGATGTTTTTGAAGATTGTGCAGAAGCTCACGGAGCTGAATATCATGGAAAAAAAGTAGGAGGTTTTGGAAAAGCTGGGTGTTTTAGCTTATTCGCAAATAAAATTATAACTGCTGGTGAAGGTGGGGTTATAACAACAAATGATGATGATCTAAATTTGACAATAAGAAACTTAAAATCTTTAGCATTCGGCGATAAAGATAAATTTCAGCATAAAGATATTGGCTACAACTATAGATTTTCAAATATCCAAGCTGCAGTGGCATGCGAGCAACTGGAAAATATTTCTCATTTGGTTAAAAGAAGAATAGAAATTGCTGAGTTTTATAACAAAGAATTTGAGTGCTTATCTAACTTTATTAACCTTCCCATCCAAAGGCCCTACTCAAAAAATGTTTACTGGATGTACCACATGGTCTTAAAGTCAAACGAAATATTATTCAACAAAAGAGATGAAATTTGCAAAGAACTTTCAAAGAAAGGAATTGAAACAAGACAAGGCTTTGTTCCATTTAATCTTCAAAAAATCTTCATAGATAAAAAAATGACAAAACCTAATGACTGTCCAAATGCAATTGCAACCTCTGGCTCTTCTTTTTATATACCTACAGGCCCTGATATATCTGAGAAGGAATTGAAATATGTTGCATCAAATTTTTTAGAAATTATTGATAAATTGATAAATTAAATTATCAAATGACAAATAAGGCTAAATCAAGGTTTTCAAAATATGCTCCTTTCTATGATTTACTTTATGAAGATAAAGACTATAAAGCTGAAGCACATTTTATTGCAGATTTAATCAAAGACTTTAAAAACGACAAAAAACTTACATTATTAGATGCCGGATGTGGGACAGGTATTCATGCAATAGAGTTAAGTAAACTTGGCTACATACTTGAAGGTTCAGATATCTCTTATGAAATGATTGAGATCGCTAGACAGAAAGTAAAAAAGACTAATTATGCAGTAAAATTTCACAATGAATCTTTTCAAACTCTAAATAATATCAAGGGAAGGTTTGATGTAATTTTATGTATGTTTTCATCTATAAATTATCTGACAAGCCTGGAAGATCTTGATATTTTTTTTCAGAATGTATTTTCTTTACTAAAAAAAGATGGAATTTTTATCTTTGATTTTTGGAATGGTGAAGCTGTTGAAAAGGGATTTTCAAAAGTTAGATCAAAATCTGCAGAAAATAACTCCATGAAGATTGATAGAAAGTCGGAAACTTCTATTGATACCAAAACACAGGAAGTTTTTTTAAAATTTTATTTTGACTTATATGAAAATAATTCCCTCATTGATTCGTTTGCTGAAAATCATCACCTTAGATATTTTTTTATTCAAGAAATGCAAAATATTCTCTCAAAAAATAATTTAAATTTTTTATTTTCTTGTCCTTTTATGGATAGAGAATCTAAGATTTGTAGCGATACATGGAATATTTCTTTTGTGGTAAAAAAATGAAAATTGCAGTTTTTATTGATAGTAAATTAGATTCTGGTGGATCTTATCAATGTTCAGCCTCAAATATAAAAAACCTCTCTCAATCTGCTCATAAAGAATTTAATTTTATTTTTTTTACATCAGAAAAGGAGAACTTATCATTTTTTAAAGAAATTAAATGTGAAGTCAAACTTGTCAAGTTTAATTTTTTTGATTTTTTGTTCTCATACTTAAAGAGAACTTTTAAGTTAAAAAGAATACTAAGAAGTTTTAATAAATTAGATAATTTATTTTTAAAATATAAAATTGATATTGTTTATTTCGTAAACACCTCAGCTTTTGCAAGAGATTTAGACCGCCATAACTTTATTTTTACCTTATGGGATCTTTGTCATCTAGATCATCCTGAATTCCCTGAGGTAAGCAGTCACGGTGAGTTTGAATCACGACAAGAATTACTGCTTAATGTATTACCAAAAGCAACAAATATCATTGTTGAGTCTGAGATTGGAAAAGAGAATCTAATAAAAAGATTTAATATTAGAGAAAATCGTATAAAAGTTTTGCCTGTGCTCCCATCTCTGCAAATAGAAGAATTTGATCAACATATAAAAGAGAAAGAAATTGATATTAAAGTTAAATATTCCATTCCAGGAGATTATATTTTTTACCCTGCACAATTTTGGCCTCATAAAAATCATATCTATATTTTAAGGGGTTTAAAAAAATTAAAAGATGAAAATATTGAAATTCATGCAATATTTACCGGTTCAGATAAAGGTAATCAAGAATATATAGAACATTGTGCACAAAAACTTAATCTTTCTAGTCAAGTTCATTTTTTAGGCTTTGTGGATAACGAGGAGCTTCCTTATTTATATAAACAATCCTTAGCCCTGGTAATGCCTACTTATTTTGGACCAACTAACCTGCCTCCAGAAGAAGCTTCCATATTGGAATGCCCAATCCTTTACTCTGATCTTCCTGATTTGAAAGAGCAGGTAATTGGAAGGGC
>MDTG01130834.1_pt1 | contig 10356 bp, 9 predicted proteins | sample 811421 | NCBI WGS metagenome assembly MDTG01 (sample SAMN05326645, study PRJNA326480) | marine metagenome | isolation source: seawater | place: Pacific Ocean: South East | collected 2011
CATACCGCCTTACTGTGAGGAGGTAGCGGAATGAACGCCGCTACGTGGAAACCGCCGGACTAACAAAACCGGTGGACCACCTCGGTGGGGCAGAGCACCACCTGCTGGGCGTCGCAAACGCGCAGGATGACACCGAGCCGCCGTCAAGCGTTTCGTCCAGCGATCCTCAGGCCGACCTTTTCATTCGCCAGCTGCAAAGCCGCTTGTTGTCCGGTCTCGCTTCGGAAGTCGCGAACGCTATTTTCGGAGATGACCCTCAGGACTATGGGCGCGTCGTGTTTGGCGATCAGACGGTGGAATTCGAGCGGGGACTGGATTCCATCACACTGACGATTTTCGACGCGACGACCGGATCGACGACTGAAATTGTCGTTCCGATTTTCACGACTGGCGGCTGATCGGAAATGTGCGGGGAGTAGATTTTTGATGCGAAGTTTTAAAAGGGGCGCAGCGCCTGTGTTGGCATTGGCCATGGTGCTGGCGTCCTGTGGCACACCACCGAAGGTGAAGACCAAAATGGCTGAACCGGTCGTCAATCCGAGGACCCAAACCGAATACGCCTTGCTCTGGCTGCCGAAGCCATCGGAGCAGATTCCGGTGGCTGTTTATGGCGTGAGTGACGAAACGGGGGCATTCAAGCCAAGCGATACTGTGCAGACGCTTTCACGGGCGGTGACCCAGGGCGCGACTCCCATCCTCATCAAGGCGCTTCAGGATGCCGGTGACCAGAGCTGGTTCAAGGTCGTCGAGCGGGAGAAGCTCGATAACCTCCTGAAGGAACGCCAGATCATCCTCGAGATGCGCCAGCGCTACCTCGGAGAGTCCGCGAAAGATTCCATGGCTTTGCCGGCTCTTCTGTTTGCAGGCACCCTGATCGAAGGAGCCATCACCGGATATGATACAAATACGCAGACGGGTGGTGCGGGTGCGCGATACCTTGGCATCGGTATGGATACACAATACCGGGAAGACGCTGTTTCCGTTTACCTGCGGGCGGTGAGCGTCAAGACGGGTGAGGTACTCATCTCCGTTTCGACCGAGCAGAGGGTCGCCTCTGTCGCCTGGCATGCCAATGCATTCAAATATGTCGCCTACCGGGAGCTGTTGGAAGCCGAGGCTGGCATTACACTGAACCAACCGCGGCATCTGGCGGTCAGGCAGGCCCTCGAGAAAGCGGTCTACGGAATGATCATCGAGGGCGTGAAGTCTGGGCTGTGGAAGTTTTCAGATCCGGCACAGGGGCAAGCTGCGATCGACTTCTACGACGCAAATTATCGCACGGAATTTCCCAAGAACGCACTGAAAAGTGTGCCGGAGGAGCTGCTGCAAGGAGAGCAGAATTGACTGGATAAGTGACGCTTGGTTCGGGCCGGGTCACATGAATGACTCGCGCAAGAGACCTGGCTTGAACAACAAAGGATAAACCGGCGCGGTGCGCCAGGGTGGGGAGAGACCGACTTCAAGTTGGCGCTCGGACCGGTCTCTCCCCGGGGGCAGCCAATCGGCTGCTCCCGATTGATACCGCCAGTCTTGCTGGCGGGCAACTCGGGAGGTGCGTGGATGTCACCACGTGGAAGACAACCCAATAACGGTCGTAATCTGGCATATGGCGGGTTCTGGCCTGTGGTCATGGTGACCGGTTGCGCATTGTTGGCTGGCGGCGCTCTGCCAGCAATGGCGGATCAGGGGACGAAACAGTCCTTTGCCAATATCGAACAGATTTCAGATGTCCTGGCCCGGATCCGTCTGGCGCAATCTGGCGCGGGAAACCAGGTGAAGATCATTCAGGACGGCAAGGATCTTGTCGTCGATGCCTATGTGCAAGGCCAGATGAATCGGGCCAGCGACAGGGCCAACACGATCACCCAGACCGGGGATGGTGCGACCGCAGAGGTCAGTGTTGTTGGCGACGAGAACACGTTCTCCATCTCGCAAAGTGCTGTCGACGGACCGGGACAGAACTTGGCCTCTGTCACCATGAAGGGAGATTTCAACTCTGCCGATGTGCGGCAGACGAATGATTTCGGCCCGACTTATTCCAACACTGCGCGACTTGTTCAGACGGGCAATGGGAATTCCGGCTCGATAGCGCAGACGATTGCGCCAGGCACGCTCGCCGCAGCAGAAAATTTTGGGTCCATCACCCAAACGGGTGACGACAACTCCGCCCTGATTGAACAGACTGGCGCAGATAACAGCGCCGCTATTGAGCAAGACGGGGACCGAAACAGAGGTGCGATTCTCCAGGATGGAGAGGGGCTTTCCGCGGTACTGGTTCAGACCGGCACTGCGCTTGAATATACGATTAACCAGACGGGCTGCGTCATATCATCAGGCTGCGGAGCAGTCAGCGTGACGCAGAGCGGGCCATGACCGGTCCAGGTCTGGGTGGGGACATGCCTTAGTCTTTATGACGGCGGGGCGTGGCAGAAGCCATGTGGGGGACAGGATGTATCTTCCAGATTGGCCTTTGGAATCGCTGGTTCGAGAACGAACCGGCAGGCGGATTGTGCAATGATAAGGAGATACCTCATGCGCAAGCAATTACTCGTAACTGTCGCCATTGCGGCACTATGTTTCGGAGGCCCTGCGTTAGCTGAAGAAGCGGTCGTAAATCAGACCGGTGCCGGCAACACGGCCGACGTTGACCAGACTTTGGATTCCGATCTGGTATCGACCGGGTTGGAAAGTAACGAAAACTACGCGGAGGTGGATCAGGCGGGTGATCTGAACGACGCGACGGTTCGCCAGGGGCATGCGCCTCCGGGGATCGATAATTACCAGATCGCCGCAAACGAGGCGGATGTCGATCAGGTCAGTGAGGCTGGCTCCACCGTCGGGAACGTGGCCGATGTCACGCAATACTCTGACACGAATGTCGGCGCCGCACCGAACTATACCGACGTCGATCAGTACACCGCGGGCGTCGTTTCGCAGACGGCAACCGTGACCCAGGTGGGTGGACAAGGAAACTCGGCAACCGTCGCCCAGGGGCAGGACTATGATGCGGACGAAGGCGGCGAAGTTGCCTCCGTGGCGCAAACGGGTTCTGACAACACCGCACTCGTTGCGCAGGGTGGCACCGTTGACTACGCAACGGTCACGCAGGCTGGCCTTTCCAACAGTGCGTCCGTTGAGCAGGAAGGCGAAGGCGGTGTCGCCTCAGTGGAGCAAACTGGTAACGACAACAGCTCCGTCATGAGCCAGGATGGAATAGGCGCCTATGCCGATAATGTGCAGACTGGAAGTGGCAACGGGTCAATCATCACTCAGGTCGACGACTCCGCCAACGGCTCGATCGGCATTGATAACGCCTACAATGCGGACCCTGAATCGACCGTTCTGCAGTATGGCGATGACAACGCCTCCCAGGTGGTTCAGACGAACCTTGGTGGCGGGTTCAACCAGGTCGCCAATGTTACCCAGAACGGCAATGCCAATACTTCGGATGTCGAACAGACCGGCACGGGCCCCAATTTCACTGGAACGCTCCGCACGATTGTAAATCAGTCGGATGGTTCGGACTCGACTGTGGATCAGACCGCGACGGGCGGTGACGCCAAGAACGTGTTCGCGACCGTCAATCAGTCCGGCGCGTCAATCTCCGAGGTTACGCAGACGGCAGATGGCCTGCGGGCTGCGGGCATTTCAGCCAACGTGACCCAGGATGGTGGTTCGAGTTCTTATGTAACCCAGACTGTCGACAATCCGTCTACGACCTGGGGTGGCGCTGTTACCTCGGGTGATGTTTCGGCCGTGGTCAATCAGAACGGCGGGTCTACGGCCAATGTGACCCAGGCCATCTTTGGGAACGGTTCCACCGGTATCTCGGCAGATGTGACGCAGGACAATGGCGCCATCGCCAATGTCACGCAAACGATGAATGCGGACGGCGAAAGCAATATGGCGGCTGTCGTGAATCAGGACGGAGCGAGCACGACCAATGTCACGCAGACCTTCAATGAGGATTCCACGAAGGATTTCCTTGCGACGGTCGATCAGTTCGGTGACGGGAACCTGGTCAATGTCAATCAGTATGACAATGCGCCGGCTTCGGGCCTGCAGTCTGACTTCAGTGTGACGGCAGACGTCTACCAGGATGGCAATGGAAACTCTGCGGATGTGACCCAGGAAGGCCGCGTCTGGCAGGACAACTCGCTGAACGCCTATGTGACGCAAGTTGGGGATGGCAACCAGGCTGATGTGACACAGACCGGCAAATCCAATACCGGTACGATCGATCAGATTGGCGGTGCGTCGTTCAACATGGCGAGTATCGATCAGTCGGGCTATGGAAATGGAGCTCAGATCACGCAAACCGGTTATTTCAACACGGCAGATGTCCTGCAGCGTTCCGGCCGGGATAGCGCAACGGTCACCCAGAGCGGGAACGGCAACGACGCCGACATCCAGCAGACCGGATCGAGCGCGAACTTCAGCCGTGACCGGATTGCTGAAATCACCCAGTCGGGTGACGACAATGATGCCCTGATCCAGCAGACGGGCAATGAATTGTCGGAAGCAACCATCGTGCAGTCCACGGATGGCAACGACGCCACCATCCTGCAGAACGGTGCGAGCAATACCGCTGGTATCTACCAGACGGTTGCCGGAGCTGGCATTGCATCCATCACGCAGAACGGTGCTGGCAATATGGCCACCATCAATCAATAGTTCGGATGGCCCCGGTTCGGTTTCCGGACCGGGGCCTGCTATTGTCCGGCGTGAATCGGAATTGCGAATGAAAAACGGAACCAGCAACGCGAGAATAGGGCGTTTGGTCTTTCGGGCCGCGGTGCTGTCTACTGCTGTTTGCGCAGCAGGCTGCAGCACTCAGATCAGCCCTCAGGAATTGCTCGGCATGGTTCCCCTCAATCAAAAGCCTGAAGAACCGCCCCCTCCGGTGCCGCCGACCGCCCCGCAGGAACCTGAAAAGAACAGCGCCAGGATCCAGGCGGAGCAGGTGGACCCGAGCGATCAGTGTTCGAGCCTGCGCCAAACCGGATCACATATCAGTCAGATACCTTCCAGCCCGGACACAGACGCCGTTCTTCAGTCGGCTATTGATGTGGATGATCCGTGTCTAGGCGATTTGCAGAACAGCGAGCAATGTCGCTCAAGCCTTAAACCCAAATCCGCCAGTGCTGACGCGGTGGGGGACAGCAGCATGACCTTGACGGTCGTGGCGCCGGGCACCGGCAATAAAGGCACCTTTGATGCGAACCGGGCCGTGGACGAAATCGGCCGTGGCAGGACGAAGTCGCAAGGGGCGCAATCTGCTGGCAGTGATTTCTTGTCCGGTGCTACAAAACCGCCAGCGGACCTTGCGGTTCCAGACCAGCCAGTACCCGGCCTGCCACCTGGTGCTGTCATTATTCAGCCCCAATAAAAAATGCTGTGCCGGTACCCACCCCTGTGCCCGACTGGGTGCGCCGTCCGGGCGGTAAGGTGGATTTCCGCCCGTCACGTTTCTCCGCGTATTTCATCTGGTGCGACGCCATCCACCAATTTTCTCCACATTTGACCATTAGGCGTTCAATTGGCTGTCAGGCGGATTTTCGTGTGAAGATCGCGTGACAAGCGCGTTAACATTTCTTACGTTACGTCATTGGGGAATATGGGTTGATGACGGGAATAGCTGCAAGATCTGAATCTGAACCGGACCCCACGCCCGAAACGGTGCGTGTGATTGGCCGCGTCAAATGGTTCGACAGCGCCAAGGGCTACGGCTTTATCGTGGCGGAATCGACGTCGGACGCGAGTCTGACGAGCGACGTCATGCTGCATATTACCTGCCTGCGATCCTATGGCGAAACCTACGCCGATGAAGGCGCCCGTATTGTCTGCAATGCGATGCAGACCGAGCGCGGTTGGCAGACGGCCAGCATCATTGAGATGGAGCGCCCCAAGGCCGTCGTGGCCCGGGAACTGGGTGTCCAGCCGGACTTCGAACCTGTGACCCTGAAATGGTTCAACCGGGGACGTGGGTACGGTTTTGTGCAGCGGGAAGGCAGGGATCAGGACATCTTCGTCCATGCCGTCGTGCTGCGGAAAGCCGGCTATGAAGAGATCGAGCCGGGCACACCGCTTGAGGCCATTATCGAAGATGGCGCCAAGGGCGAACACGTTACCAGCCTGAAGCCCCGCTGATTGCATTCTCCAACCGCCACGAATGCTTGCCGCTGGTCAGGCGGGCGGCTAAACCATGGCGCATGAAACGCTTTCTTGTCAGCGGCATGGCCGCCCTCGCCCTCGTCCTTTCCGCGCCGGCCGCGCTGGCCGAGCTGGAAACCAGCCCGCTGACCATCGAATCCGCGAATGGCGACCACGTCTTCACGGTGGAGATCGCCGATGATCCGGAAGAAATCACCACCGGCCTGATGAACCGCGAAAGCATGGACGCCGATGCCGGCATGCTGTTCGATTTTGGCCAGCCGCGCGAAGCGGCCATGTGGATGAAGAACACGCTGATCCCGCTGGACATGCTGTTCATGGACCTGAACGGGAAAGTCATCGCGATTGCGCGCCAGACCGTACCGGGCTCGCTGCGTACGATCTCGCCGGGTGTTCCGGTGAAGTCGGTGCTGGAGCTGAATGGCGGCCGGGCTGCAGAACTCGGCATCGAACCGGGCGATGAGGTGGTTCATCCCATTTTCGGCAATACAGACGAATGAGCGAAGACGGCGCGCTTAAACCGCCGCCGCCCGGCTTTGCGCCACGCCCCACCCGCGGCAAGTTCTCGATCCACAATGGCCCATCCTATCTGGCGACGGGCGAGGACGATTTTCGCAGCGGTATCTGGGTGCTGGACCGTCACTGCAACGGCATGGGCTTTATGCATGGCGGCATGATTTGCGCCTTTGCAGACAGCGCGCTCGCCTGGGCTGTCTGGTCAGCCACTGAGCGTATGTCCGTCACAATCAAGCTGACCATGGAATTCATGGGCATCGTGCCGGAAGGCACATGGCTGGAAGCGCATCCGCAGGTCAAAGGTGTGGACGGCGATCTCGTCCATGTCATGGCCGACATGGTGACCGAAGATGGAGCGCTCGTGGCACGGGCCGACGCGGTCTTCCGGTCCCTGCGGCGCCGGAAGACCTGATAGGCGTCAGGCGTCGATGCCGAGTTCGGCGAGAACGAACGTCTTGATCGACTTGTAGTCCGCCTTGCCATTCACCGCCCGGCCGAGATCGTCCTTGAACAGGATGCGTTTCGGCGCCTTGTAGTGGGCCAGCTTTGTTTTCACGAATTCGGTTAGCGATGCCTCGTCGGCCTGCCCGTCGAGGGCGACGACGGCGGTGATGGCTTGGCCCCATTTATCATCCGGCACGCCCACGACAAGGGCGTCCTTCACGGCGTCGTGCGCTTTCAGGGCTTCCTCGACCTCTTCGGGGTAGACCTTTTCCCCGGCGGTGTTGATGCAGTTGGAGCCGCGGCCCAGCAGCGTTATGGTGCCGTCCGATTCCACCGTGCACCAGTCGCCAGGCACGGAATAGCGCACGCCATTGATGGTCTTGAACGTCTTTTCTGATTTCTCCGGATCCTTGTAGTAGCCGAGCGGCACAGCCCCGCCGCGGGCAATGAAGCCGGCCTCGCCGCTGCCTGGCACGACTTCGCGGCCGTCCTCGGTGAACACTTTGCACTTTGAGCCGATAGTGAACTTCGACGTCTTCACCTCGCCGTCTGCGGTCATGATGGATGTGCCGAAGCCAACCGCTTCAGAGGCGCCGAAACTGTCGGTCATGGCAGCGTTCGGCATATGGCGCAGCAGGCCGCGCTTGACCTCGGTGCTCCACATCACGCCGGAGGAGATGATGCCCACAACCGAGTCCAGCTTGTGCTTTCCAGGATTGGCATCGAGATAGGCCAGCATCGGCTTGCCGAAGGCATCGCCCACGATGGCCATATTGGTGACGCCTTCGCGTTCGACCGTTTCGAACAGGTTTTGCGGGTTGAAGCGCTTGTTTTCCGTCAGTGTCACGATGGTGCCGCCGCCCATCATCGAGCCCATGGCCGTGAACAGGCCCGTGCCGTGCATGAGCGGGCAGGCGGGAATGTTGCGGACATGCCGGCCAAGTGCCTGCGCCGCCATGACTTGTTCGTCCATGTTCGACGGAACCGGCAGGCCCTGTGCCTCGGCGCCTTCCATGCCGGCGCGCCGCCAGATCTCGTGAGACCACATCACGCCCTTCGGCATACCGGTCGTCCCGCCGGTGTATAGGAAAAGGAGGTCGTCGCCGGAACGCGGAATACCCAGCGGAGAGGGGTCGCCTTCTGTCGCGAGTTCTTCGTAGGCGATTGCGAAGTCGGCCGTTTTGCCGCCGCCGACCTGCACCCAGACCAGCACATCCGGCAGGCGGGGGTGGACCTTCACCACTTGGTCCATGAACTCGACATCGAAGAACACGACCGTCGCATCGGAATTGTCGAAGATGTAGAACAGCTCTTCTTCGAGGTAGCGGTAATTAACGTTCACATGCGTCAGGCGGCCTTTGAAGCAGGCGGCGAGACCTTCCATGTATTCCGGCTGGTTGCGCAGGTAGAAGCCGGCCTTGTCGCCGACCTTTGCGCCGCGGGCCAGCAGGTTGCGCGCCATCCGGTTGGACCGGGCCGTCATGTCGGGCCAGGAAATGCGGCGATCGCCATGGATCAGCGCCATGTCCTCCGGCCCCAGCGCGGCGCCGACCGCATCCAGGATATCGCCAAGGTTCCAGAAATTGAGCTCGGTCATGGGTTTCCTCCGTCTTCTGCTCCTGGGCAGGGCGCTGCTGGTCTTCGTGCCAGCTTGCCAGGGCAGATTGCCGGAAGATCGTACCAGTGACGTTACGGTCATCAATGGCCAAAACAAAGGCGGCCCTCCGAAATCGGAGGGCCGCCCTAAGGTCATTCCGCGAGGGAATGGGGGATTGGCTTAGAAGCCCATGCCGCCCATACCACCCATGCCGCCCATGTCCGGCATGCCGCCGCCGGCCGGGGCATCCTTCTTAGGTGCTTCGGCGATGGCAGCTTCCGTCGTGATCAGCAGGCCAGCCACGGAAGAGGCGTTCTGCAGAGCCGAGCGGACAACTTTCACCGGGTCGATGACGCCCATGGCAACCAGGTCGCCATATTCTTCGGTCTGGGCGTTGAAGCCGTGCGAGCGGCTCTTGGTCTGCAGGATCGTGTTCACGACCACAGAACCTTCGACACCGGCGTTTTCGGCGATCTGACGAACCGGGGCTTCGAGCGCCTTGCGGACGATGTCGATGCCGGCTTTCTCGTCATCATTGTCACCCACAGAGTCGATGTTCTTGGAGGCGCGGAGCAGGGCCGTACCACCACCCGGAACGATGCCTTCTTCGACAGCGGCGCGGGTTGCGTTCAGGGCGTCATCGACGCGGTCTTTACGCTCTTTCACTTCGACTTCGGTTGCGCCGCCGACCTTGATCACGGCAACACCGCCAGCCAGCTTGGCCAGGCGTTCCTGCAGTTTCTCACGGTCATAGTCGGACGAGGTGTCGTCGATCTGCTTGCGGATCTGGGACACGCGGGCTTCGATGTCTTTCTTCTTGCCGGCGCCGTCGACGATGGTCGTGTTGTCCTTGTCGATGGAAACGCGCTTGGCTGTGCCCAGCATGTCCATGGAGATGTTTTCCAGCTTGATGCCGAGGTCTTCGGAGATAACCTGGCCGCCGGTGAGGACAGCGATGTCCTGCAGCATGGCCTTGCGGCGGTCGCCGAAGCCGGGGGCTTTCACAGCAGCGATCTTCAGGCCGCCACGCAGCTTGTTGACCACCAGGGTTGCCAGGGCTTCGCCATCGACGTCTTCAGCGATGATCAGCAGCGGCTTCTGGGATTGAACAACCTGTTCCAGGATCGGCAGCATCGGCTGCAGGCTGGACAGTTTGGACTCGTGAAGCAGGATGTACGCGTCTTCGAGTTCGGCGATCATCTTGTCCGGGTTGGTGATGAAGTACGGCGACAGGTAGCCGCGGTCGAACTGCATGCCTTCGACGACGTCGAGTTCGGTTTCGAGCGACTTGGCTTCTTCAACCGTGATGACGCCTTCATTGCCGACTTTCGCCATGGCTTCAGCGATCATCGCGCCGACTTCGGTGTCGCCGTTCGCGGAAATCGTGCCAACCTGGGCGATCTCGTCGTTGGACTTCACTTTCTTGGAGTGGTGGGCAAGGTCCTTGACCACTTCAGCGGAGGCTTTTTCGATGCCGCGCTTCAGGTCCATCGGGTTCATGCCGGCAGCGACGCGCTTCATGCCTTCGCGAACGATGGCCTGAGCGAGAACGGTTGCCGTCGTGGTGCCGTCACCGGCCACATCGTTGGCCTTGGAGGCGACTTCGCGCAGCATCTGCGCGCCCA
>MDTG01190483.1_pt1 | contig 10356 bp, 10 predicted proteins | sample 811421 | NCBI WGS metagenome assembly MDTG01 (sample SAMN05326645, study PRJNA326480) | marine metagenome | isolation source: seawater | place: Pacific Ocean: South East | collected 2011
AACCATTCCATTTTTTAAAAATTTTAGTCCAACAATAAGTCCAAGTTAATATTAATTTATTAATTAAAGATTGTTAATTATAAAATCAGTGATTTTTGTCATTAAATTTAATCTAGTTTTACCACCATAAATACTATGATTTTTATCAGGATAAATAAAAAGATCAAACTGTTTGTTTTCTTTTACTAACGCGGAAATCATCTCCATAGTATTTTGATAATGAACATTATCATCTGCTGAGCCATGAATTAGTAAATAGTTACCTTGTAGTTTTTTAATATGATTTATAGGAGAATTCAAGTCATATCCATCAGGATTTTCTTGTGGAGTTCTCATATATCTTTCAGTGTAAATTGTATCATAGAATCTCCAATTTGTAACCGGTGCAACTGCGATGGCGAAATTAAAAATATTGTTTCCTTTTAATAAACATAATGAAGACATGTAACCGCCATAGCTCCATCCCCAAATACCTATTTTATTTTGATCTATATAATTTAAACTAGCCAAGTATTTATTTGCAGCAATTTGATCTTCTGTCTCAAGTTTACCTAATTCTTTATATGTACATTTTTTAAAATCAGCCCCTCTTCCACCAGTTCCTCTATTATCAACACAAACAATTATTAGACCCTGTTGTGCTAAATATTGGTACCATAAATAATTTCTACTACCCCAACTGTCTAAAACTTGTTGATTTCCTGGGCCACCATATACATACATTAGTACAGGGTATTTTTTACTAGAATCGAAGTTAGGAGGTTTAATCATCCATCCATTTAAAGAAACTTTGTATTCTGTTTCAAATGAAAAAAATTCTTTTTTTGATAAGTTATATTCGGATAATGTTTTTTTTAATTTTCCAGAATCTTTAATAATTCGAATTAGCTTTCCTTTTTTGTTGTTTAATGTGATGTAGTTAGGTTCATTAGCTTTTGAGTTTGTGTTGATGAAATAATCAAAAGAGTTACTAAATACTGCATTATTTACTCCATTGTATTTTGATAACATTTTTTTATTAGAGCCATCAATATTAATCGAATAAATATGTTTTTGTAATGGTGATTTTTCGTTAGACTGAAAGTATAAAACTTTTTTAGTATCATCAATTCCATAGAAGTTAGTGACTTCAAATTCCCCCTTTGTTATTTGAGACATTTTTTTTGAATCGTATGAAAATTCATATAAGTGATTATAGCCATCTTTTTCACTAGACCAAATAAAACCATTTTCTAAAAAAGTAATATTATCATGAATGTCAATATAACAATTATCTTTCTCTTCATATATTAAGTTTGAAATTCCATTTTCAGGATTAGTGAAAAATAATTTTAAATGGTTTTGATGTCTATTTAATTTCAAAAAACATAATTTATTTGAATCTTTTGTCCAGTAGATTCTAGGAGAATATTCGAATTTATTTACCCCTTCTTTGACTTTAGTACTTTTTTTATTATTTACATTTAGTATAAAAAGTGATACGAGAGAATTTTCTTCTCCAGCTTTTGGGTATTTAAATTTTTCCTGAGTAGGGTATAAGTCTTGGTTAAACATATCCATTGAGAATTCTTTTACATTAGATTCATCAAAACGATAATAGGCTATATATTTACTATCATGAGACCATTCATATCCTTTTACTAATGCGAATTCTTCTTCATAAACCCAGTCAGTTCCCCCATATATAATTTTATTTTTTTTTCCGTCTTTAGTGCATTTGTTTGTTTGTTTAGAAATAATATCGTAGATAAATAAATTATTATTATAAACGTAGCTAATCATTTTGCCATTTGGTGAGAATTCAGGTAAGCTAATTTTCTTGTCGGAGATCTTAATTAAATTATTATTTTTTAAGTCATAAGCGTAAACAAAACTTTTTTCTGAATACCTATATATAGGTTCGCTTTCTACTTGCAATAAAACTTTGTCTTCAGAAGAATTAAATTCATAGTCATCAAATTTTAAGCTATCAAGATCAGAAGAGTTTAGTATTGTTTTTATTTTTTTTCCACTTTTATAACTGTATTTATCAATTGTGATATCATTTTTTTGATAATCAATAATAGAGTATTCTTTTCCATTATTCATGGAATTTATTCCCCACACCCAATCTTGTTGAAATGTTTGGCTAAAATAAATATCTTCTAGTGTTAATTTTTTTGAAGCTTGAGAAAAAGAAAAAAAAGGAATTAAAAAAATGATAAAATAATAAATAAAGCTTTTCATAGTGAATATAATTTGATGAGCTAAATTAATTAAATTTGATTAACATTTTTTTATTACGTGGAGTATTATAAAATAAACACAAAGGATTTAAATCATTTTACAAAAATATTAGGTGCACAAAACATCATATTTAAAAGTGGTTTAGAAGAATTTTCAAAGGACCATACAGAAGATTTAAAGTATTTACCTGAAATTGTTTTATTTCCAACAAATACTTGTCAAGTTTCAAGTGTTGTTAAATATTGTAATAATAAGTTAATTCCCATTACACCCTCGGCCGCTCTTACTGGATTAAGTGGAGGGGCACTTCCTTTTTATGGTGGAGTAAGTTTGTCCTTAAAAAAAATGAATAGGATTCTTGATGTTAATCCAAAAAACTTTCAGGCAACTGTAGAGCCAGGTTTAATTAATGAGGAATTTCAAAATCAAATAGCCAAATATGGTTTATTTTACCCTCCAGACCCAGCTAGTAAAGGTAGTTGTACTTTAGGGGGAAATATTTCATTGAATGCGGGAGGTCCTAGAGCAGTAAAATATGGTGTTACATCTAATTTTATTTTAAATTTAGAAGTTGTTCTTCCAAACGGTGACGTCATATGGACGGGGGCGAATACATTAAAAAACTCTACTGGTTATAATTTAACTCAATTAATGGTAGGTAGTGAAGGTACATTAGGAATAATTACTAAGGCTGTTGTTAAACTATTGTCGTTACCTAAACATAATATACTGATGTTAGTTCCTTTTTTTAAAATTAAAGATGCATGTAAAGTTGTTTCTGAAATTTTTTTTAATGGTGTATTTCCCTCTTGTATAGAGTTTATGGAGAAGTCATCTTTAGAGCTTGTTAGAAAATATAATGTTTGTGAGGTCCCATTTGAAATTAAAGAAGAGGCTTATTTATTAATTGAGTTAGATGGAAATGACCATTCTATTTTATTTAAAAATGCTGAAAAGTTAAACACAATTTTTAGTAGTTATGATTGTGGTGAGATTTTATTTGCTGAGAGTGAATTTGAAAAAAATAAATTATGGAAAGTTCGTAGAAATATTGCTTTAGCTGTGAAATCTTTTTCTGTTTATAAGGAGGAGGACACGGTTGTTCCAAGAGACAAATTACCTGAACTAATCAAAGGAGTTAAAGATGTAGGAATAAAATATAATTTTAAATCTATATGTTATGGACATGCTGGAGATGGTAATTTACACGTCAATATATTAAAAGGTAATCTTTCAGAAAAGGAATGGAACATTATAATTAAAAAAGGAATAAGAGAAATATTTAATCTTTGTGTAAAGTTAGGGGGGACTATTTCAGGAGAACATGGTATAGGTTTAGTTCAAAAGGAATATATGGATATCCCTTTTTCTAAAGAGTCACTTAACTTACAAAGAGGAATAAAAACATTATTAGATCCAAATAGCATAATGAATCCAGGTAAAATTTTTCCTGATTAATTATTTTTCACAGCAAATACATTTGTCAATTTCGTATGTTTTAGAGATATCTCTTTTTCTACAACAAAATTAAATTGATGGGACTTTAAAAGTTTTATAACTTTTTTTAGCCTTTGATTTATATCATGAACCTCAATAACACAAGATTTTATTTTTTCCCAATCATGTTTTTTAATTCCTTTTAAAACTTCCCACTCTAATCCTTCACAGTCTATTTTTAAAAAATCTATTTGATTAATTTTTTTGCTTTTAATAAAATCAGATATTGTTATAATCTTACAAATAAATTTTTTCCGATTACTTGTTAAATATTTTGCAAATAATGGTGCTATAAAAGAGGGTGTCAATTTTGCCCACCAAAATTTTTTCGGAGCATTTTGGATACTTCCTTTTACAGCATTAACTAACGATTTTTTTTCTTTTTCCCATACTTCTGGTTCAGCAGTAGATAGAGCTGGGCTATTTGGGAAATATGTAAATTCTTTATTTTCAATTTTTTCGCCTAATCCATTTTCATAAACTTTAAAAAAAGGATTGTTACTTAATTTGCTATTTTTTTTTAAAACCTTAAATATGTTTGGTATTGGTTCAAAAGAATGAATTTGAATTTTTTTGAATTTTTTTGAAAGACGAATTCCTAAAACACCAATATTTGCTCCTACATCAACTACAACATCACCTTCTTTTAAATTAATACCGTGATTAAAGTAACCTTCAATATGATCATCCAAAATAATGGCCTCTGAAGGTACTAAACAATAAATAGGCGTTTCTTTAGATAAGAGAATTTTTTTCATAATTTTAATCTAATATATTCATTAAATGGACAAAACAAACATTATTTTATATACTGTTTTAATTATTGTTAGCTGTAATTTGATAGGCTTTATTTTTTCGCTAGCATCTATTCACTTTAAATTTTTAGAAAAATATAAAATTCAAAAAAGAAAAATTAAATCTATTACATTTTATAAAAGGCTGCCTTTAATTTTTTTTAATATTTTTCTACTTATTGTTACATCGTGTATGGGGTTGTATTTTTTTTTGGATACAATTATTCTTGACACATCATTTAATAGTATAATCAAAATATTATTTCAATTATTTGTAATTTTTGTTATAGATGATATTTATTTTTACTTTTTACATTTGTTTATGCATAAAAATAAATTCATTCTAAAAAAAATACACAGTATTCATCATAGGGCTATTAGCCCAGTGGCTTTAGAGTATATGTATGTACACCCATTAGAATGGTTAAGTGGTTATATTGGTCCTTTTTTAGGTATGTTTATTTTAAGTTTAATGGGGCCAGTGAATATTTTTGCATTTTGGTTATATCAAATAATTAGAAACATCCATGAATTAGATGTCCATTCTGGATTCAAATCTAAAATATCTAAATGGATACCATATTGGGGGGAAACGGAGCATCATGACAAACATCATGAGCTTTTAAATGGAAATTATGCCACTACATTTACATTTTGGGATGATTTTTTTAACACTAAAATTAAAAAATGAAAAGTAAACCATTGATTTTACTTGTTAATGATGACGGTATTTTTTCTCCTGGACTTAGGTTTTTAATTAATGTTTGTAAAAGAATAGGAAGGGTTTGTGTTGTTGCTCCAAACAAAGAACAGTCAGGTAGGTCTCATGCTATTACGGTAGATGAAATAATAAATTTTAAAAAGATTAAATCTAGTAATTTGTATTGTGAGTATTCTTGTTCCGGAACACCAGTAGATTGTGTTAAGTTAGCGATTAATAAATTGCTTCATGAAAAACCTGACTTATGTATTTCTGGAATTAACCATGGTGCTAATTATTCAATTAGCACTTTATATTCTGCAACTGTTCATGCTGCAATAGAAGGAACAATTTTAGGAGTTAATTCTCTTGCTATTTCTCACCTTAGTTATTCTAATAAAGTAGATATGTCATCTTTTCAAGAATTTCTAATGTTATTAATTAATTACTTTTTGAAAAATAAAATTGAAAAAGATGTGACCCTAAATATTAATCTCCCTGATATTTCTTATGATAAAACAAAAGGAATAAAGTTATGTAGGCAAGGTAAAGGTAAATGGGTTGAGAAAATTACTAAATCAAATAAAAAAAATGAATGTATAATTGCTGGTCATTTTGAATCTGAAGACAAAAGCGATGATACTGATATTTGGGCATTGGAAAATTCATATATTTCGATAGTTCCAATTAAAATTGATATGACCAATTATGATTATATAAAAGAAAATAAAACAATAGAAAATGATTTTTAGAAATGACAACTTTTTTTTGGGATTTTTTTTAGGATTATTTTTTCCTTTAATTTTATTTTTTCTTGCTGGATTTTTTAAAAAAGAATTAAATTTTTTATTAGATGACTCAACATTGTATGTTATTTCATGTATAATTAATTTGCCTATTTTTAGAATTTTAATTATAAATTTCAATAAAGAGAAAACAGGTAGGGGTGTTCTTTTTTCTACTTTTTTACTTATGTTCTTCTATTTGTATAAATATATGTAAATGAAGTATTATATAATTTCAGGTGAAAATTCGGGAGACTTATATGGTTCATATTTGATAGATTCTATAAAGAAGTATGATTCTAAAGCTACATTTTTTTGTTGGGGTGGTGATTATATGAAAAAAAAAGGAGGTAAAATTATTAGGCATTTGGATAAGTTGTCATTCATGGGTTTTTGGGAGGTTTTCAAAAATATATTTACCATAATATATAATTTCCAGTTAGTTAAAAAAGATTTAAAAAAGAAAAAGCCAGATGTTTTAATATTAATTGATTACCCAGGTTTTAATTTAAGAGTTGCTCAATTTGCGAAATCACAAAATATAAAAGTTCTATGGTTTGTCGCGCCTCAAATTTGGGCTTGGAATGAATCTAGAATTAAAGAAATCAAAAAATATATTGATAGAATGTATGTAGTATTACCATTTGAGAAGGATTATTTTAAATCTAAGAATTTCAATGTTCAATATTTTGGTCACCCATTAACTCAAATCATTAATTATAAGCATTTTAAAAATAGGAAAACAAAAAAAATAATAGCTCTTTTTCCAGGAAGCAGAAAGCAAGAAATTCGAAAGATGTTACCGGAAATGTTAAAATTAATAGATTATTTTAGGGATTATCGTTTTATTATTGGCGGTGCAAAAAACATAAATTCAAATTTTTATAAAGAATTAATAAAGAATCATGATGTTAAATTAGTGATTGATCAAACTTATAAATTAATGAGTTTATCATCTGCTGCAATTGTCACTTCAGGCACAATAAGTTTGGAGGCTGCAATTTGTAATGTGCCCCAGGTTGTTTGCTATAAAACAAGTTTTATTTCTTTTTTGATTGCAAAAAGAATGATTAAAAGTAAATATATCTCATTAGTTAATATTATTTTAAATAGACCCGTAGTTGATGAATTAATTCAACAGCATTTTAATTCAGAAAATTTAATTTTCTCAATAGAAAAAGTATTAAATAAGAATAATCTTCATAAGATTCAAAAAAACTATAATGAATTAATACATAAGCTAAATAAAAAATTTTCTTTTGATGATTTAGTGAAAGATATGTTAATTTTTTATAAAAAAAGTTAGATTATTTACTTGTCTAATTGCATTTGTACATCAATTTCAAAATCAATTTCAAATCCCATTATTTCTTGAGATATAGTGACAGTTCCATTCAAGAATGCCGAGTTGTCATTAATTGAAATAATTTCATAAAAATCTTGTTGTCCTGTATTTTGGTCTGTTAAAATAAGATCAGTTTCATTGTTTTCTAAAACCCATGTTCCCAAACTTGTGTAATTAAATGGAATTGATGGAGCTTCAAAAGTAAGAATTGGGAATGGTTCTGTGTCAAATTCAAGTTCACTTTCATATGTAAATTCGTTGGAGTTTAAATTTAAATTGCCAGCATTTTCTGCTTGTCCAGATATTTGTTGATTTCCAAGATTAAATCCAATTACTGATTCAAGAAATGATAAATCAACCTCTGTATCATAATTTAGAAGAGTAATATTCCAATTCCCATTAAGCATTGAGGTAATTGAATATTCACAAGAGTTGTCATCGTCTGTTGCTTCTGGATTATAGTTTATTGCATTTTCATCAGTGCAGCCTAAAATAATACAAGAACCGTCGTCAATTGTTGCATTTGGATTATAATTTAAAGCTTCTAAATTAGTGCATCCAGTAACACTAATATCACCTTGGTTATTATCCTCTTCTTTATCACAGGCATAAAAAGATAACATTAGGATAGTAGTTAAAATGATTAAATATTTATTTAGTTTCATAATGTTTAGTATTTAAGTAATTTTTCAATTTCTTTCTTCATTTCATTAAATTCTTTTTTTTCAAAAAGTCTAGTTAAAAAAGCAATTTTCCCTTCTTTATCTATTATTATATTTCTAGTTACTCCAGCTTTTTGTTCAGCGAATAGATTAAATACTTCTGAATTTTCGTCTCTATAAATAGGATATGTTACTTTTGTCTTATCTATCATTTGATAGATTTCTTTATCTCTTTGGGGATGTTGTTCAGTATCTTTAGCTAATCCTAATAAAACAAAATCTTTATTTTCTTTATGAATTTGCCATATTTCATTTTCTATATATGGCATTTCTTTAATACAAACAGAGCACCAGCTCGCAGTAAATTGAAGCATTATTACTTTTCCTTTATTTTCTTCTAAAAAGTTTTTTTTGTTTATCACAAATTCTGGTGCTTTTTCTCCAATATTTACGATATATCCTCTTTTATCTTGAGAAAAGTTTATTAAAGGAATAAAAATTAAATAAATAATTATTTTTTTCATTTAATTCATTTTTTCTTTTAGGTTTTTGTCAAGATTTTCTAAAAAGGTTTCAGTATTTACATAATGACCTTCATTCAAATCCTTTCCGTGTATACATAATGCTAGATCTTTCGTCATAATGCCACTTTCAACTGTTTCAACACATACCTTTTCTAAAGTACCGCAAAATTCAATTAGCTCTGAATTATTGTCTAATTTACCTCTAAAGCTTAAGCCTCTAGTCCATGCGAAAATAGAAGCAATTGGATTTGTGGAAGTTTGTTTTCCTTGTTGATGTTGTCTATAGTGGCGAGTTACAGTTCCATGCGCCGCTTCAGCCTCCATTACATCACCCTCTGGTGTGAGTAAGGTAGAGGTCATTAAACCTAGAGAGCCGAAGCCTTGAGCTACTGTGTCTGATTGAACATCTCCGTCATAATTTTTGCACGCCCAAACGAATGCTCCATTCCATTTTAGTGCAGAAGCAACCATGTCATCAATTAATCTATGTTCGTAAATTAATTTTAGAGAATCAAATTCAGACTTAAACTCTTTTTGATAAACTTCTTCAAAGATATCTTTGAATCTACCGTCATATGCTTTTAAAATAGTATTTTTTGTAGAAAGGTATAAAGGCCATTTTTTATCTAAAGCTTTATTAAAGCAAGATCTTGCAAATCCATAAATGGATTCATCAGTATTATACATACTCATAGCTACTCCACCCGCTCCATTGTATTCATATATTTCCCATCTTTTTTTGGTTCCATCTTTACCTTCAAATGTCATAAATAATTTTCCAGCCCCATTTATAACAGTATCAGTTGCTTTATATTGATCGCCAAATGCATGTCTTCCAATACATATTGGCTGTGTCCAGTTCGGGACAAGTCTAGGTATATTTTTACAAATTATAGGTTCGCGGAATACGGTTCCTCCAACAATATTTCTAATAGTTCCATTAGGAGATCTCCACATCTTTTTCAAATTAAATTCCTTTACTCTTTCTTCATCCGGTGTAATAGTAGCGCATTTAATTCCTACTTTGTATTTTTTTATTGCATTAGCTGCATCGATAGTAACTTGATCATTTGTTTTATCTCTATATTCTATTCCTAAGTCATAATACTTAATTTCTAAATCCACATAGGGAAATATTAATTTTTCTTTTATAAAATCCCAAATAATACGAGTCATTTCGTCTCCATCTAGTTCAACAACAGGGTTTTTCACTTTTATTTTTATTTTTTCCATTTCTAATTATTCTTTAATTTCTAAGTTTAAATTTTTTATTAATTCTAATACTGATGGGTTTTTTTTCATCATATATTTTAATTTATCCTCATTAGTATATAAAACTTTTTCTTCATGTAGTAATTCTAAATTTACTTCAATTTTTATGAACATAACGCCTGTTTTTTTTTTTAAGAATTCTATAATTACATGTTGATTATCTGCTATTTCTTTTTTTTGAATTTCACTTTTTACATTTATTTTCAAAATGTTGTCGTTTATTGTGTTGTTTTTTTGATTTCTTAGTGTTGCGTGTAAGTTCATTTTTCCTTCGGATTTTAATTTATCACATAAATCATTCCAAATTGGGCTCAATGTTTCTTCATTAATTGACATTAAAGTTATTTCGCTTTTTTGCTGTTCTTGTTTTGATGTTTCTTTTGTTGTGTCACTGATAGTTAAACAATCAGTTATTGTTTTTCCTAAAATGGATGATTCTAATTTTTCTAAATTTTCAGGTTCGGAAACTTCGGAAACTTCGGCAACTTCGGCAACTTCGGCAACTTCGGCAACTTCGGCAACTTCGGCAACTTCGGCAACTTCGGCAACTT
>MDTG01241454.1_pt1 | contig 10356 bp, 9 predicted proteins | sample 811421 | NCBI WGS metagenome assembly MDTG01 (sample SAMN05326645, study PRJNA326480) | marine metagenome | isolation source: seawater | place: Pacific Ocean: South East | collected 2011
CGGTAACCGCTTTATCGGGTTCTGGCCCCGCTTACGTATTTTTGCTTGCAGAAACAATGGCGGCGGCAGGACATCGGCTAGGTCTTCCAGCTGATATGGCCATGCAGTTAGCTATCGAAACCATAAGAGGGGCAGGCGCATTGATGGCAGAAGATGCGGCTCCGCCTTCAATCCTTAGAGAAAATGTTACCTCTAAAGGCGGCACGACCGCCGCAGCTTTATCTGTTTTGATGAAAGATAGGCGAATGGCAGATTTGCTGTATGATGCCCTAAAAACGGCGGCTAGAAGAGCGGCTGAATTAGATGCGCAAGGCTAAATTGGAAGGCCGTACAGGTTAGAAAATGCTTGCCTTACCTGCCATATCGACCCATATCAAGGGCAAATAATATTAAAACATAGCAGGAATTGGAATGGTAGAGGCTTGTTCACAAAAACATCAGGATGCGGCTGCATTGCGCATGGCATTGTGGACTGCTTTGGCTGGGCGCGATTATCTGAAGTTGGATTTACAGGCACTTGCTGATGATGCTGGCATTAGCCATACCGATGCGATACTTGTTGCGGGGTCTATTGAGCGTGTTTTGTTCTCTGCTTTGCAGGAAATAGATGATGGCGTTTTGGCACAATCTGCTATTGATTTTGCGGATGATGAAGGCGCTTCTATGCACGAAAAGTTGCTAGAGGGGCTAACCCAAAGATTTGAGGCTTATGCAGATAAACGATCTGCTCTTCAATCTGTTGCCAACGCATGTCTGCGCCACCCCTCATTAGGATTGATGCTGGCTAAAAATTTAGAAAGTTTTGTTGACCGCCTTTTGAGCTTGTGTGGGGATAATGCCTCTGGTTTTATGCGAAACGTCCGCTTGAAGGGGGTCTGCGGGGTATTTCTAAAGGCAAGTATCGCATGGCAACGCGATGATAGCCCGCACCTAGAAAAAACGCTAAAAACCCTCGATAAGGACCTAAAATCTGGAGCTGAATGGGCGATTAGCTTGCACGTTTTACTTCCAGAGGACGGGTTTGTAGACGAGCGTGCATCAGATAACGGAATAGCTGGAGGGGATGGTTGTGATGATCAAATTTGATGATTTTTTAAAAGTAGATATCCGCGTGGGACGCATCATTGATGTTCAACCCTTTCCAGAGGCCAGAAAGCCCGCATGGAAGTTACAAATTGACTTTGGTAGCGAGATTGGCGTTAAAAAATCATCTGCACAAATCACAGATCTTTATGACTCAGATACGTTAATTGGGCGACAAATACTGGCCGTCATAAACTTTCCACCGCGCCAAATTGGCCCTTTTATGTCTGAAGTTCTAACACTGGGGGTAAATGATAGCAACGGAGCAATTATGCTTGTGCGCCCAGATGATGAGGTTGAAGAAGGTGCCCGCCTCCATTAACCTATAACCGTTTAATTGTTTTTCTAGATAGGTAGCTGGACTGTCACCCGCAAACCGCCAAGCGGGGAGTTATCTAATGTCATTTCGCCGCCATGACCTAAAATGATGTCACTGGCGATTGCAAGTCCTAGCCCGGTGCCACCAGTACTGCGGTTGCGAGAGCCCTCCAATCTTACAAAGGGACGCAAGGCATCAGCACGAAATTCTGGTTCAATGCCCGGCCCGTCATCATCAATAAAAATAAATATATTATCACTACGCGCTTTTACCCGAACCTCGGCCCTTTTCGCATATCGCATAGCGTTACCAATTAGATTGTCCAATGCACGTCGTATGGCTTGTGGGCGCATGCTCAAATCCGGTATATCTGATTCTATCTCATCAAATTGCAATTGCCCCGGATTACTGCGTTCATATTGCGAGATAAGCTGCTGCAGTAACTCTGGTACACTCGCTTTCTTAGCTGTTTCTTCCCCTTCACCTCTGGCAAAAGCCAAATAGCCATCGATCATTTGCTCTAGTTCTAGAATATCCTCTTCTAGGGCTTTTGTTTCTGTATTCCTATCCATCATGGCCATTTGCAGGCGCATACGTGTGAGGGGGGTTCGCAAATCATGGCTAACCCCTGCCAACATCGCGGTGCGTTCTGATATTTGCCGATTGATCCGATGGCGCATAGCCTGGAAAGCGCGGCCAGCCAATCTCACCTCTTTTGCACCAGAAAGCTGCCATGCATCAGTTTGTCTGCCTAGACCTAATTGCCGCGCCGCATAAGCAAGCTGGCGAATAGGCCGGACTTGCGCCCGCATAAAAATCAGCGCTATGGAGAATAAGATTATAGAAGTACCTATCGTCCAGCCAAGAAATGTCCACCCCGTTGAGCTTATTATTCTTTTGCGGCCAGCCGAAATGTGCAAGACACCATTTGCAAGTTGCACATCTATCGCGATACGGTCTTGGCTCCTTTCTAAATCTAATGAGAAAGGAAAATCGATGCGCGTCTTCAGGCTGCTGGTTAGAGATTCCTCTGCGTAGCTCTCAGGTGCTGTGTCAAAAGATTCTCCTGACAGGATTTCAGCTTTCCTAAAGGTGAGGTGAAAGCCAAAATATTGCCTTGCGTCTCGTTGGAGAGCTGGCAGGTCTGTTGTATCAAAGTTTGCACCCGCCTGCGTTACTAGCAGCTGGATTTCGCCTGCAAGACTATTAGCCATTTGCCGGGTCACAGAGTCCCAATGCCGTTCATAAAAAATGAACACAGTGACGATTTGGACAAGAATCATGGGCACTAAAATAATGCCCAACATCCGCCCAAAAAGTGTCTTTGGCATGTAATCGCGTAGTTGCATGTCGGTCTAAATGTCCCGCCTATTCATTGCTGTTTCTAGCATAGCAATATGGCAGCTTGCAGGCAAAAGTCTTGTTCTTGTTTAGTTGGTTCGTAGCAACCAGCCTTTCCCTCTGGTAGTTTGAAGGTAAACTGGGAAACGAGGGTCTGCTTCTAGTTTGGTGCGGAGCCGGGCTACCGCAACATCGATTGAACGCCCTTTCATGCGGCCCTTTAGCTGGTCTGAGATATCGTTGCGCGAAAGCACCTGATTAGGGGCGCTTGCAAAACAGGTCAATAAATCCTGCTCTGCTGTCGTGATATGGATGCGCTGACCTGCCTCGCTCAGCACGCGGCTTTCACAGTCAAAGCTGAAGGTTCCAAATTTCACCACGCCTGCTCCTGTTTGCGCATTTTGCCTGTCGAGAATGCGTTGGATACGCAAAATCAGTTCTCTTGGCTCGAACGGCTTGGCAATATAATCGTCTGCGCCAACCTCTAGCCCATCTATTCGGTTTTCGGTTTCATTCATAGCGGTTAAAAATAGAGCTGGAATGCTGGAAGCTTTACGAATTTCTGCGAGTAGTTCGAACCCGTTTTCTCCGGGCATCATTACATCAATAACCAGCAAATCAAATTGCATATTTTTCATAATATTTCGGGCTTGTGCGGCGCTTTCTGCGCCGCTAACTAAAAAGCCGCTTTCTTGGAGAAAACGGCTCAACAAATCACGAAGACGCTCGTCATCATCGACCACCAGAATATGCGCAGCCGTCTGTGTCATTATTCAAATAAATCCGGATAACGTTTACGCAAATTAGAATACTCATCCTCATTAATTAAATTTGCTAAAACTTCCTGAAAACCAGCCACAGCGTCACCGCCGCATGAACTAAAGGCGCTGGCAAATCGTTTGCATTGAACGTCGGTTAATTTTTCTTCAAGTACAAGCCCTTTTTCGGTCAGGGATAACAGGCGTTGGCGTTTGTCACGCACCCCCTGTTCTTGACAAATGTACCCCTCTGCAACCAGATGCGAGAGCACGCGTGATAAGCTCTGTTTAGTAATTTTCAGGATAGATAACAGGTTGCTTACTGTCATTTTGGGTTGGCGGCCAACAAAATAAATTACCCGGTGGTGGGCACGCCCCAATCCAAGACGCGAGAGAATCTCATCCGCTTCACCTGTAAAGTCACGATAGGCAAAAAACATCAATTCAATTCCACGCCGCAAATCCTGTTTGCGTAAATACAGGCTCTTCTGAGCGCGCGGTGAAGTTTTATGTATTTGATTTATGTCAGCCATGTTGACCAATAATAATGATACTGCTAAAAAAATAAAGAATTTTGATGAAAATTATCTATTTAGAGTGGTTTTCGACAGATTTAAACAATTTTAGCAGATTATCCTAGAAGTCTGCAGGTAGTAAAGCATAATAAAACCTTTGGGGAGAGCGCTATGAGCTTAATTCCGTTTGATGATCGAGACGGCTTTATCTGGATGGATGGAGAGATGGTATCATGGCGTGATGCCAAAACACATACGCTAAATCATGCTCTGCATTATGCATCTCAGGTTTTTGAGGGGGAGCGTGCCTATGGCGGTAAAATTTTTAAATCTCGTGCACACACAGAGCGTCTGCGCGCGTCTTGCCAATATTTGGATTTTGATTTGCCGGTCAGCGATGAGGAGATGGATAGGCTAAAGGATGAGGTGTTAAAAGCGAATGAAATCATTGATGGCTATGTGCGTGCATTTTGCTGGCGCGGTTCGGAAATGATGGCTATTTCCGCCCAGCAGACAACTATTCATCTTGCGATTGCGGCTTGGCAATGGCCAAGTTATTTTGACCCCGAAACAAAGATGAAGGGCATTACGCTGGATATCTCTAGCTGGCGCCGGCCATCCGCTGAATCGGCCCCCGTTCATGCCAAAGCAGCTGGGCTATATATGATTTGCACCTTGTCGAAGCATCATGCAGAAAAAAATGGTTTCCAAGATTCTCTGATGCTGGATTATCGCGGTTATATCGCTGAGGCTACCGGCGCTAATGTCTTTTTCCTGATGGATGATGGTAAATTGCATACACCAATAGCTGATTGCTTTCTGAATGGGATTACCCGTCAGACAGTGATTGAAATGGCAGCAGAAAAAGGCGTGGAAGTGGTTGAGCGCCATATTAAACCAGATGAGTTGACAAAGGTTAAAGAATGTTTCCTTACCGGAACAGCTGCTGAGGTAACCCCGGTTTCGCAAATTGAGGAGTATCACTTTAAGCCTGATGCGCTGACACGTGAATTTGTGCAGGGCTACGCAGATTTGGTGCATGGCCGCTAAGCAGGGGATTTACTATTTGAAATGGGAAGCGCTGGCCTGAAAATAGGCAAGAGCCGTCTGAACGGTAAGCGCTGCAGAAATCCACAAAAGAATAAGGCCAATCGTATCGAGCCAACTAAATTCAGGGAACGCGGGAAGGGCAATCAAACAGCCGATAGCTGTCATCTGGATAGCGGTTTTCCATTTTGCGGCTAAGGATACAGGCACGATTACCTTCGTGCCAGCAAGATATTCGCGCAACCCCGATACCAAAAATTCGCGGAAAATGATAACCAAAGCAGGCGCAAGAAACAACAGATCTGCGCTGCGCTGAGTGGCAAAGGCAAGTAGGCATGCTGCTATTAGCAACTTATCAGCGATGGGATCTAACATTCGGCCAACTGATGATACGGTATTTAACCGCCTTGCTAGCCACCCATCTAGCCAGTCACTAAATCCAGCAAGACAGAATAGCGCAAGCCCAAGCGACCCTAAATAGGCACTTTGTGGTTGCCACAGAATAAAGGCGATAATAGGCGCCAGAACAATGCGGATGAAAGTGATGACATTGGGCAGATTTCTTAACATCCCTTGGCGCTCATCTCTTTGTTGTTAATGCTTGCGACAAATAAAACACACATTCATACTGTCCTGATTGACTGCTTCTTCTGTCAGTTTTAATCAGGCTAAGCAATTCCGTCCAGTGTCCAAACCAACAAATGAGGTGTAAACCAATAATTAAAGACGAAAATAGGTTTTTTTAATAAATGTCTTATCTGATAGCGGCAGGGGATGTTCATTTACCAGCTTGATGAAACCAGTCATAAATGCGGGTAGCAATCGCTTCTGATATACCCTCTACGGTGGCAAGGTCGCGGATGCCAGCACGCGATACCGCCCGCGCAGAGCCAAAATGCGTCAATAAAGCTTTTTTGCGTTTCGCACCAATGCCCGGCACATTATCCAGCGGTGAGGTTAGTGCCCGTTTTGTGCGTTTAGCGCGGTGCGTGCCAATAGCAAATCGGTGCGATTCGTCCCGAAGTCTTTGCAGAAAATGCATGGAAGGGCTGTCTAAAGGCAGGGTAAAACTATCCAGGCCTCGGATATGGAACTGCTCTTTGCCTGCATTTCTGTCTGGGCCTTTGGAGATTGCCACGATGGCAATATCATCCAACCCCAATGATTCCATTACTTCATGTGCGGCACTTAGTTGGCCTTTACCACCATCGATAAGCAGTAAATCTGGCCAGCTGGTAAGCTGGCGGTCAGGGTCTTCTTTGAGGGCGCGTTCAAACCGCCGATATATTAGTTGGCGCATCATTGCAAAATCATCACCAGTATTGACTGCATGTGGGCCTTCCGATTTCATGTTGAATTTCCGGTAGGCAGATTTAATAAACCCCTCGCGCCCAGCGACTACCATCGCGCCAATAGCATGCGCGCCCTGAATATGCGAATTATCATAAATTTCGATACGCTCTGGGGGAGCGTCCAGACTAAAAGTTTCAGCCAACTCGTTTAATAGGAGCGTTTGCGACGCTGAATCTGCTTGCTGGCGGGCAAGCGCATCTTCAGCATTTTTAATCGCATTTGCCATCAATTGGCGGCGCGTGCCTCGTTGTGGGGTGGTAAGCTCTACTTTTCGGTCAGCGCTCTGGGAGAGCGCATCTGCGAGTAACTCAGCCTGAGTAGGTAAATCAGAGACCAGAATTTTGCTAGGTGGTATCCGCTCATCATAGAATTGGCCAATAAAGGCAGCTAAAACATCTTTACTATCCGTATCGGCTTCATGTTTTGGAAAATAAGAGGCATTACCAAAATTCGTATCCGAGCGAACAAAGAAAATTTGCACACAAGATTGGCCACCACTGCGATGTAAGGCAATGATATCGGCATCGCCTAGACCATGCATATTTATATCCTGATTAGCCTGAATAGCTGTAAGGGCACGGATACGATTACGCCAAATAGCAGCGGTTTCAAAATCTAGCGTATCGGAGGCAGCCTGCATGGCTTTAGCATAATCACGTTGGACGGCATGGGACTGGCCTGACAAGAAACTTTTTGCAGCGGTGACCTGCTGGGCATAATCTGCTTTGCTGACCATTCCCACACAAGGGGCGGTGCAGCGTTTAATCTGATATTGCAAGCAGGGGCGAGAGCGGGCGTCATAATAGCTATCGCTGCAATTGCGCAGTAAAAAGGCCCGCGACAGAGAGGAGAGCGTGCGGTTTACCGCGCCTGCGGAGGCGAAGGGGCCAAAATATTCCCCTTTTTGTTTTTGCGCACCGCGATGTTTAGTCATTTGCGGAAAAGGATGATCACCGGTTATCAAAATATGGGCAAAGCTTTTATCATCTTTAAGCAGAATATTAAAGCGCGGGCGATGCTGCTTAATCAGATTTGATTCTAGCAATAACGCTTCCACTTCTGAATTGGTAACAGTGATTTCCAGCCGTCTGGTTGTTGCTACCATTTTCATTAACCGGTTCGAAAGCCGATTAGGCTGAGTATAGCTGGTCACGCGCCGCGCCAGATGTCGTGCCTTGCCAACATACAAACAGTTATCTGCAACATCAAACATCCGGTAAACGCCCGGTTGATGTGGCAATGTCTTAATTTTCGATTTTAGGAAATCTAGCCCAGTTGCAAAGTCAGGCTCAATTAAGGGTTGGCTAGATGCGTTATTTTGTATTTCTGATGTGGTCATGACAGTTAATGTGGTATCATTCTGGTGGATGGGCAAGGGGTATGTTTATGGCAGCGTACCAAGAGTTAGTCTTGTTTCTAGACAATATGTTTACCCCCATGTAACGAGCAGAGAATCGGAAAAAATTATTGCGGTGAATGGTGTTTTTTTATCCCCTCAGCCTGTGGATAACCTTGTGCATATTTTTCGCAGATAGGGTTGTGAGGCGCAGAATACCGTCAGTTTTACATTTTTGCCTAAGAACTAGGCAAATTATTAAAAATCAATAGAATCAATATTTTATATAAATGCAATCAGAAAATATCGCTTTTTTTTTTAAATTTAAGGCCTGCCTTTCCCTGAATATGTCTCATTTGCGATAGATGTGTACAACTAAGCTGCACTCATAATGCTTTCCAACCCTAAGAAGCATAGATAAAATCCAATAAAAACAACTCCCCACCTCGCGGAAATTGTTTTTTCTTGATAGCTGAAAGTAAGCAACATCACGCAGACAAGCAACACCAATATCATTGGAAACAGCACCAATTGTATATCGATAAAAAGACTGCCAAACAGCCCGGCGCCGCCTAGGGCTATAAGCAAGTTGTAAAGGTACGTTGCCAAGTGCGATATCCCCGCGCTTGTGCAAGATGCTCGCCCTGACGGAAACAATCTCAGGCAAGGAGGTTCCGATAGCAATGATGGTAAGCCCGATAAATGCTTCGCTCCAACCAGAAAGCCTCGCTAGGTCAATCCCCCCACTAACAAAGAGCTCTGCGCCAAAAATTAACGCTGCAATGCCACCAAAAGTATAAAAGAAGGCTGTTTTACATGAGCGCTTTTCAGGTATTTCATCTATTTCCGGCTCGCTTTCTTTTACCCGAAGCATCCGCAGAATATAAATAAAATAGCTGACGATAAGAATAAGGCTGACCAAGATGCCCGCCCTGCCCGAGTAAACCCCCAAACCCAATATGGCAAAGATAAACAAACTCATTGACAGCTGGAATTTCAAATCCCATCTGGTAAGATGGTCGTTTATTATAATCGGCGTGGCCAGTGCGCTTAGCCCCAGAACTAACAGGCTATTAGCTAGGTTTGATCCCAATACATTCCCCCACGCTATGCCGGGGCTATCCTTAAGCACTGCATTTACAGAAACAAATAATTCTGGTGCTGAAGTACCGCCAGCAACAATAACAAAGGCAACAATTCGCGCTGGAATATTGAAACGCTTAGCAAGCCCGATAGTGCCAGGAATAAGAATGGTGCCACCGCCTAAGAGTAAAGCTAACCCGCAAAAAATAATAAATAGGCTGGTTAGCATCAAAGTCTGCTCTTTTTTGATATGAAATTTGAGATAAATTTTTTGGCAAAGATTAAAGAGTTTACGCTAAAGGTTCAACTCGCATTTTGCCCAATTAAAGTAATTGTAAAGGGGAGCGTATCTTTTAGCGCCGCGGACGCCTGCCTGAAGGCGGCTGGATAGGGGCGTCTATTTCTGCCTTACTTGTTTTTTGGCGAGGTTTAGCAAGAGAACCTGGCATGCCTGGGGCATCAAGGCCAAGCTCTTTTGCCTCAAGGCGTTTGATCTCATCCCGTAAGCGGGCCGCTTCTTCAAATTCCAGATTAGCAGCCGCCTCACGCATCTTGCCTTCAAATTCGGCAATGATAGATTTAATATCCTTTCCGACTAACGTATCGCCGGCCCCCGCTTTAACATTCACATGGTCAGCCCGCTCGTAGACTGAATCCAGAATATCGGCGATATCCTTTTTAATAGTCTCCGGCGTGATGCCATGCGCCTCGTTCCATTCTTGTTGCTTGGTGCGTCTACGCTCCGTCTCATCCAGCGCATATCGTATAGAATCGGTTATCCTATCAGCATAGAGAATAACCCGCCCTTCGGCATTTCGCGCCGCTCGGCCAATAGTCTGGATAAGCGAGGTGCGTGAGCGAAGGTAGCCCTCTTTATCTGCATCTAAAATCCCCACCAAGGCGCATTCCGGGATATCTAAGCCTTCGCGAAGAAGGTTGATACCTATAAGCACATCAAAAACGCCAAGGCGCAAATCACGGATAATCTCAATCCGCTCCAAAGTGTCTACATCTGAATGTACATAGCGCACTTTGATGCCAGCCTCATGCATATATTCAGTTAACGCTTCGGCCATTTTCTTGGTTAGGGTAGTGACCAAAACGCGGGTGCCGTTTTCTGCCGCATCTCGGCATTCAGCAATGATATCATCTACTTGTGTTTCGGTAGGCCGGACAAGACAAACTGGATCAATCAGGCCGGTCGGGCGCACAATCTGCTCGGTAAAGACACCGCCTGTGCGCTCTAGCTCCCATGAGCCGGGCGTAGCTGAAACATAGATAGTTTGTGGGCGAAACTGCTCCCACTCTTCAAATTTGAGTGGCCGATTATCAAGGCAAGAAGGTAGCCGAAACCCATATTCTGAAAGGGTAGATTTGCGTGCAAAGTCGCCTTTATACATAGCCCCGATTTGCGGCACCGTAACATGGCTCTCATCTACAATGAGAAGCGCATTTTCAGGCAAATATTCAAACAAGGTTGGCGGTGGCTCGCCGGCCTCACGCCCAGATAGATAGCGTGAA
>MDTG01243108.1_pt1 | contig 10356 bp, 8 predicted proteins | sample 811421 | NCBI WGS metagenome assembly MDTG01 (sample SAMN05326645, study PRJNA326480) | marine metagenome | isolation source: seawater | place: Pacific Ocean: South East | collected 2011
AATTCAGAATGAGTATAGGTCAATATTTTAATATATTGGATAAACCAACAAAAAACAAAATTCATCACGAAATAACACCGTTAATAGCTGCTTTTCCAATATTTTTTTTTTCATTAATTTTATTAGTTTTTTTTAATTTTTATGAAATAAATAAAGAGCTAAATTATATAGTTACTCTATCCTCTATTTTTTTTTTTGTTGGTTATCTTGATGATAGGTATGATATAAATGCTTATATAAAATTAATTGTTTCATCTTTAATTATATTATTTGTGATAAATAGTATTGACAATTTCATAATAAAGACTTTATTTTTTGAAACATTTAATAAAACTATTTCACTGAATGTGTTTTCAAAAGCATTTTCAATATTATGCATATTGCTATTAGTAAATGCATTAAACTTAGCTGATGGTATTAATGGATTAGCATCAGGAATGGCGAGTCTATGGTTTTGTGTTATATTTATTTTTTCAGATTTTATTGAGGGAAGAAATATATATTTAATTTTAGCAGCTATAACTTTAATTAGTTCTATATTTATATATAAAGGAAAATATTTTTTAGGAGATTCTGGCACACTTTTTTTGGGGAGTTTTGTGAGCTTAGGATTTATTTATTCATATAATGTGCAATTTCAAAATGAATATATTATTTCAGCTGAAAAGATTTTTATACTATTTATGATACCTGGTATTGATATGTTTAGATTATTTATGTTAAGAATTATAAACAGAAAAGACCCTTTTAGTGGAGATCTAAATCATTTACACCATTTAATACATGGATATTTAGGAACAGGTAAAACATTAAGTATTTATTTAATTTTATTTTTATCAACAAATTATTTAAGTTTTTTTAATATTTTAAAACCTATTACTATAATATTCTCATATTTAATTATTTATGTAATTTTCATTATCTTAGATAAAAAATTTGAGTTTTTTAAGATAAAAAATTAGATATTTGTTAAATTTATTTAAAAAAAAAGTTAAAGGATTAAATAAAGGTTTGTGCTCTTCTGGCATTTTAAAATTAAATTTACCTGTAACAAAAATTTTTTTCTTAGTTTCAAAATAAATTTGCCTATTCATATTAAGATGTTCTGGAATAGTATATTTCTCGCTTAAAGATGATTGATTATAGTATTTTCCAATCAGATAATCATTAAAGTTATAGATGCACATTCCATTAAAAGCAGATATGCATTCAAAATCTTTACTATCGGTAATTTTTTTTTGTATGGTGTAAATTTTGTTTTTCCTTTCTTTGTAAGTATTTATTTTTTTATCTAATTGTAGTTTTTTAATATTTAAGTTTGGAAATTTTTCACTTTCAAAATTTAAAATATCGTAATAATGAGGTTTTGATTTTATAGACAAACCGAAATAATTTTTTTTTTCTTTTTCTAAAAAATTCAATAAAGAATTGAACTTTTCATATTCAAATTTAAAATCTAAGACGTCATCTAAATCTATAACGATTAAAAATTTTGCTTTGAAATTTTTTTTAATTATAAAGTCTTTTTGAAATTGTCTGGCGTTAGCCAATCTATGAATTCGATCATAGAATTTCTCTATAAAGGTTGTGTCTAAAAAAAAAATGTCGTTATCAGAGGGTAATTTTTCGATAATCTTACTAAGTGTTTGATCATCGGAATTATTTTCTGATATTATCGCTGCGACTTTAAAATTTTTTTTTACTTGATAGTAGATATTAAAAAATTTGTCTATATGATTTTCACAATTCTGAGCTAATCCAGTAAAAATTATGTCGTAATTTTTTTCCATTAGATATATTTATATTATAATGAAATATTTATTAGCTTTTTTCAAAAAAAACACTAATAAAACTCTTGATTAGTAACTTATGTTTAATGTACTTAAAAATTTTTACCAAATTTTTTTATTTAAATTTAAATTCAAGCTTATATTAATCCAAATAATTTCAGTAATAAACTCAGTTTTTCAATTGATCTCTATACTTTCATTTGGTCCATTACTATTATTTTTAACTAATAATAATATTGAAAGCGAAAATAAATTTTTAAATTTTATATTTAGTTTTTTTTCAAATGGTAATGGAATTGTTTATTTAGTTTCAGTAGTATCAGTTTTATTTATATGCTCCAATTTACTTAATATTTTTGTTCAAAATAAAACATTAAAATCTGGACACGAAGTAGGAGCTATTTTAGGAAATTTATATTTTAGTAAAATATTAAATAAAAATTCTATTAATGATATATCGAAAAACCATCAAATTATAAATAATATCAATACTGAGATTACCAGAATAACCAATGGGATCATTATTCCATTGCTTTATATTAACTCCAAAATTTCTAATGTAATATTCATAACAATAGGCTTAATGTTAATAAATTTAAAACTTTCTCTAATTTCAATATCCATTTTAATTGTTGTTTATTTATTAATTCTAAATTTTTTTAAAATACGTTTTGATATAAATAGTAAAATAATTTCTAATAAGAGTAGTTTAAGACAAAAAATAATTTCTGAAAGTATTTATAATTTTAGAGAGACAAAAGTATTTCAATTAGAAAATTTTTTTTTAGAACAATTTAAAACTTCGAATAAAATGCTATCTAAAAGTATAGCTCGAAACCAATTTTTAGCCTCTGTTCCAAGAAATTTAATTGAAATTTTTTTATTTATAATTTTAATATATACAATCTATGTATTATTCAATTTATCTTTATTAATTGATGCGCTGCCGATTATTGCAGTTTATCTAGTCGCACTTTATAAACTTTTGCCACCCTTACAAAATATTGCATCAAGTTACTCGTCTATAAAAAGTAATTTACAAGCACTTAAGAATATATTGCCTATTTTATTAGAACAAAACGAAATTTCTTCTGAAATAAAAGATGATCATAAAATTAGAAAAATTGAAATATCTAAATTAAATTTTTCTTTTGGTGATAAAAAAATTTTTTTGGATAGTAATATTTCCTTGGAAAAAGGAAAAATAGTTGGAATTATTGGTAAGACTGGTGTTGGGAAAACTACTTTTTTAGATTTAATATGTGGCTTTATAAAGCCAGATAAAATTGAAGTAAAAATTAATGATAATAAAACTTTTTATAATTTTGATGATTGTAACTTCAAAAAAGATATTGGTTTAGTTACTCAAAAGCCATTAATACTTAATGATACAGTTATAAAAAATATTTCTTTTGACCTAAAAAAAGAGTCCAAAAATATTAAACTAAATTACTTAAAGGAAATGTGTAGCTTAGACTTTGTAGAAAATCTTAACGATAAATGGGATACAATTATTGGAGAAAAAAATACAAAACTAAGTAGCGGTCAAATGCAGAGAATAAGTATTGCTAGATCATTATATTATGACCGTGAAATCTTATTACTTGATGAGCCAACTAACAACTTAGATAGTGTGACAGAAAAAAAAATCATTAATAATTTAGAAAAAATAAAGCATGAAAAAATTATTTTATTAATTAGTCACAATTTAGATAATTTAGAGATATGTGATAAAATTTATGAGTTTAGAAACTACAAATTTGAGATTTATGAAAAATAAATCAATTTTAATAACTGGTGCTTCGGGCTTTATAGGATTTCATATATCGTTAAATCTACTAAAGAATGGAAAAAAAGTAATAGGTGTTGATAATTTAAATAATTATTACTCACCTAAAATAAAAAAAAATAGACTTAAAATACTTACAAAATTTAATAATTTTAAATTTTATAAATTAGATGTAATTAATTTTAAAAAGTTAGAAGATATTTTCTATAAGTCAAATATTAGTACTATCATTCATTTAGCAGCTCAAGCTGGTGTAGCATATTCCTTGGAGAAACCAGAAAAATACTTTCAGACAAATTTACTAGGTTTTTTTAACATTTGCAAGATTGCAAAAAACTTTAAAATTAAAAAACTATTATTTGCATCATCAAGCTCGGTTTACGGGGATAATAAAAATCTACCGGTCAAAGAAAATTATGAATTAAATCCATTGAGCTATTATGCTATCACAAAACATAATAATGAACAGACAGCAAAATTTTTTTCCACTATTAGCAAAACTAAATATATAGGTTTGAGGTTTTTTTCTGTTTTTGGACTCTATGGTAGACCCGATATGATAATTTATAAACTAATTACATCTTTTAAAAAAAAGAAGGTATTTTTTTTAAATAATTATGGAAATCATAAACGTGACTTTACACATATTGATGATGTAGTTGCAATAATCAATAAATTACTAATTAAAAAGATGGTTACAAATTATGACGTTTTTAATATTTGTTCATCGAAACCTATTTCTTTAAAAGAAATAATCAATATTTTTAAAAAAAATAATGTACTTCCAAAAGTAAAATATAGAGGCTTTCAAGATGGTGATATAAAAGATGCTTATGGGAGTAATAAAAAAATAAAAAAAATATTTAAAGTAGAATTTCAGAACTTTGAAAAATCGATTAATGAAATAATTAGTTTTGAAAAAAATAATTGATCAAACACATTTAATCAATTGTAAATGTTTAAACTACAGATATTTTGATATCATCACTAAAATAAAATCAAAAAAATTTATTTAAAATTCACTATTTTTAATTTACTTGCCCAATAAAGAAATAATAATCTTATGCTTTTTTTATGAATTTTTTTTATTGTTAAATTGATTATCTCATTATTAGAACACTTAATACTTTTATTAAAAAAATTGGAATTTATCTTAAAGAATTTTTTTATAATGTCGTTTTTTTTAAACTTTTGATGTGTTGAATTTAAGCCATGTCCACTATTTCTAACTAGTGAATATCTGGGTTGTACACTATATAATTCATTATTTGAGCAATACAAATTAAACCGAATTGCCCACGAATTAATTATTCTATTTTTTTGAGCCCATAACAATAAATTTAAATCTCTGCCTACTTGATCAAATTTGATAATGCTATTTTTGTTTCTAAAATGTTTATTTATATAAGTCTTATTCCATGGTACATTTTTCCATCTATCATACCAAGTTCCCCATGCCCAACTACAATGTCTTTTTGAATAATAACAATCAAATCGAAATTTAAATTTTTTATTATGCAAATAAGAATAAGCACTTATGCTTCCAATTTTTTTATCGTTTTTTTTTTTGTTAAGAAAAAAATTAATATAAGGAATTGCATTTTTATCTAGGAACAAATCATCTTCTATTACTATTGCAGCTTTACTTTTTTTTAAAATTTTTGATACACCGGAAATTATACTTTTTGCAAGCCCATAATTTCTATTGTTAAAATATTTTTTTGTAAAATTGATTTCACTTTTTTCAATTATAATCTTAATGCTTTCAATTAATGGTTTGTCATAAATGAATTTTGGTCCATCACAAAAAAAAAATATTTTATGTTTGTTCAAATTTTTATATTTTTTTAGAGACTTAAGGCAGTTTTTGATTAAATTGGGTCGATTATAAGCAAATATTATTATTGGAAAGTATTTCATTTATAAAAATGAGAATATCTTAATTGTTTATCTTTTGGCAGATCTTTTCTAATTTTTTTTCCAATTATTTTTTTATAACTATCAGCTCTTATTCCATCCCCTGGTTTTTTAAAATTTAAATGTTTAAATCTTATAATTGTATTCTTTTTTAGACTCATTCTTGTAACTAAACTTTTTTCAAAAATTTTTTTCATATTTTTGAATGGTTTTAAATCGTCTTTATCTACAAAACTTTTATTTATTTTCCAGATATCTTTAATTGTATTAACATAAAATTTAAAATCTTTTTCCTCCATTGAATGTTTGGCATCGCTACCATATAATTTCTTAGATAGTGTAAAATGTTTTTCTATAATAGAGGCTCCCTTTGCAGCAAAAGTAAATGCTGAAGAAAAATCAAGTGTATGATCAGAATATCCTATTTCAAAATTATATTTTTTTTTTAAATTATCAAATACATTTAGGCCAGCTTTTTCTATTGGGCATGGATACAAAGACGTACATTGTAATATAAACAATTTTTTTTTTAATATTTTTACAGCTTGATCGATTTCTTTATAATCGCTCATGCCAGTCGAAATTATTACATGTTTGTTTGTTTTTTTAAGTCTTTGCAATAACGGTAAATTTGTCAATTCCCCAGAAGGTACTTTATATAATTCAACATTTAATTTTTCAAGAATATCAACAGCTTTTATGCTAAATGGTGAACAAAGAAATCCAATCTTTTTAGTTTTACAATATTGCTTTATTTTTTTCCAGTCTTTAATTGAAAAATTTATTCTTTTAAAATATTCAAATCTATTTTCTTTTTTAAAATAATCAGGTGACGGAGCATCTTTTAAAGTCTCTTCCTCAGCAATATGCATTTGAAATTTAACAAAATCTGCACCTGCTTTTTTTGCTCTTAAAATATGTCGTTTCGCTAATGAAAAACTGCCATTATGATTAGAACCAATTTCCGCAATGATAATATTATAAAATTTTTTTTTCATATATTTAATATGAAATTTGTTTTTGAATTTTTATTTTTTTTATTTTTTTTAATATTTTTATAATTTTTTTCGCTACTCCAGGTCTTCCATAAATCAAACTTTTTGAAGCTCTTTTTTTTTTAATTTGTAAATTAATTGATTTTTTTATGTCTTTCTTTGAGTACGAACATGAAATAATATTCGGACCTAATAATCTACTTGTTTGTCTATTGCCAATATTTACTGCGCGCACACCTATATAAGCACCATCTCTGATTGCTGAAGAAGAATTTCCTATCAAACATTTTGTCCTATGTATTAATGGAATATACAATTCTATTGGTAAATTTTTAAAGAATTTTACATTACCCAGTAAATTATTCTGTTCTTTTACCCTGATTATTCTCGAAATTTTATCTGCTCCAGCGTCAGCATTTGGCCATAAAATAATTTTTTTTTCTACGTCAATTTCACAGAAAGCTTCTATTACATTTTCAAAATTTTTATGATTTTCCTCATATTCTGTTGTTACAGGATGATAAAGTAGGACTACATAATCATCGTCATGTAAAATTTTTTTTAATTTACCACTTCCTCTTCTGGAAATTTCCTTAAAACTTTTTTTAGGGTTGTAAGATTTCAAAATACTGTCGACACTATCAATTCTAGGACACCCAACATTAAAAACTCTTGATCGATTTTCTCCTAACTTTATCACTCTATTATAAGAATCTTTATTTGAAACAAAGTGAATATGTGCCAATTTTGTTATCGCATGTCTTATACTTTCATCAATTGATCCGGAAACCTCACCACCCATCGTATGAGCTAAAGGAATATTCATATAAACTGTTGCAATTGCTGTTGAAATAGTCTCATGTCTATCTCCTACTGTAAAAACTACATCTGGTTTTTCTCTGTCTAATATTTCAGGTAACTCAAATAAGGCTAATCCTGTTGTTTTTACCATTGATTTAGTAGTAGTACCTTCAATTTGATTTTGCAAAATATAATCTACTTTGAATCCATCTTTTTTTAAAATATCTAAAATCGAACCATATTTAGTAATAACCGCAGATGATCCAACTATTAGTAAAAAATCTAATTTCTTATCTTTTTTTAACTCAGACAAAATACCTTTAATGCTTGCATAGTTAGCACGAGAAAATACCACCAAAGCTATTTTTTTAATTTTCATTAAGATATATAAATTTAATATAGCATTCTTTAGATCAAATGATGATCAAAATCAATTGACATTTATTATTTCTTTGACCTGATTGAAAAAATTTTTTTTTGCATATTCAAAATATAAATTACTCTTATTAAATGCTTGTTTGTCTGTGATCTTATCACCAATAGAAAAACTTTTTTTTCTGTTAATAAAAAAGTTTTTAAATATTCTTTCGATCATTAAATTTCCAGGTTTTCTATAATTTGAATTTTTTTTATATTTTTTTATTTTAGAATCTTTATGATAAGGTGAGAATTGCACATCGTCAAAATTGATATCATGGCTTGATAAAATTCTTTTAAGCTTCACATGTAAATTGAAAAAATCTTGCATAGTAAATTTTTTTTTTGCTATTCCTGCTTGATTAGTTACAATAAAAATCTGATAATTTTTTTTTGTCAATAATTTTAATCCTTTTAAAACTCCGGTTCTAAATTTAAATTTCTTATATTTACCAACATATTCATAGTCGTAGTTTATAACACCATCTCTGTCTAAAAAACATGCTCTTTTATTTAAAATTTTTTTTAAATTTTTTTTTGCAAATTTAAGATTCTTGTCAGTACCAATATCTATAAAAAATTCATCTGATATATGACCTTTAATCTTTTTATTTTTAATTAAATTTAATAGAATTTCATCTTCTAGAGATGTCTTCTTATATTTTATTCCTTTCAGAATAGACTTATTGAAATAGTAAATTCCAGCGTTCATATAATTTCCTTTTGAACTTAAAATTACCTTTTTTTTATTATCTAAAGTTAAATTTGATAATTTTTTATTATTTTTATAATTTTCATTTTTAGTAAGAAAAATAAAATTTTTTTTTTCTTTTTTTTTAAAAATTAAGTTAAGATTTTCAAGAAGGATGGAGTCTCCGTTTACAACTACAAAATCATTTTTAATTTTTTTTTTTAATTGAACTAAGCATCCACCTGTTCCTAAAGATTTTTTCTCAGTTATACATTTAAAATTTAAAAAATTAAAATTTTTATTGTTAAATTTTTCATAAATTTTATTCCCTCTATAACCAGCAAGAATAAAAGCTTTATTAAAGGGATATTTTGAATAATGGTTAATCAAAAGTTGTAAAAAAGTTTTATCATTAAATTTTAACAATGGTTTGGGTATTTTATTAAGGTGTTTTGATATTCTAGACCCCCTCCCCCCAGCTAAAATAACCAAATCAATTTTTTTTTTTGTATAACTTCATATGTTTCTTAACAAAGTCTTTTTTTTAATGTTATAAATTATAATTATGTATAACAAAAATAAACTCAGAGTTGATATAAATGAGAGTATTAGTATAAAAAAAAAAATATTATCGCTTTACCCTCAAATAGATAAAGCTATTCAAGAGATATATACGTGTCTAAAAGGAAATAATAAAGTTTATATATGTGGCAATGGAGGCTCTGCTGCAGATGCGCAGCATCTTTCTGCAGAATTTTTAGTAAGATTAAATCCGAAAGTAAATAGACAACCATTTCCAATTGTATCTCTTGCTTTAGATACATCTACAATAACTGCATGTGCAAATGACTATAATTTTAAATTTTTGTATTCTCGAAATTTGGAAGCTCTAGGAAATGATAAAGATATTTTAATTGTTATTTCAACATCAGGAAATTCAAAAAATATTATTGAGGTTGTAAAAAAAGCAAAAAAAATGAAAATACATACAATAGGTTTTTTAGGCCAGAAAGGTGGAAAAGTTAAAAGAGATATTATTAATCCTTTAATTGTTAATAGTAATAATGTGCCAAGAATTCAAGAAACACATATATTTCTTGGACACATAATACTTGGGCAAGTAGAAAAATTACTTTTAAAAAAATAACTTTTCTTAGGTCATTTCATTGAATTACATGAAAGAAAAAAAAATTTCCTTTCTTATACCTACTAGGTCAAGAGTTAAAAGTTTGAATACGACTATTATGAGCATTAAAAAAAATGCTTTTAATATCAACAACATAGAAATTATATTAGGTGTTGATAAAGATGACAAAGAGACAATCGATTTTTATAACAAAAATTATTACTTAGATTCAAATGTAAAACTTTTCTTACTTGAAAGAAAAAATGGTTATACCGACCATGCATGGAGATTTTTAGAAATGATTAAAATATGCACTAGTGATATTTTCATTACATTTGCAGACGACTTAGTTATTAAAACAATTCACTGGGATAAGATTTTAATAGAAAAATTTAATTCATTTCCAAAAGATAATTTATTTATTTCATTCACTGCACATAATCAAATTAATTCAGATTGGCCACTTATACAAATAACCACAAAGGAATGGGTTAATATAACAAAAAAATTCTCTAATTGTTTTGAGGCTGATACAGAGTTAATGATTGTAGGTAGTTTACTCAAAAGATTGTATAAAATTAGTGAGATAAATATTTCTCATAATCAGAATTATAATGATATTACATACCTTGAGGGTCGGAAAAAAGTAATATTAAAAAAATCTTACGTAAAAAATAGTATTTATAATTTAAGATCTTTATATTTAATATTTAAAGATATTGAAAAGTTAAAAAATAAAATTGAAAATAAAAAAACATCAAGATTTTTTATTAACCTAAAAATAATAATATTTTTTATACCTAGACTAATTTGGATATATAAAAAATTTA
>MDTG01250693.1_pt1 | contig 10356 bp, 6 predicted proteins | sample 811421 | NCBI WGS metagenome assembly MDTG01 (sample SAMN05326645, study PRJNA326480) | marine metagenome | isolation source: seawater | place: Pacific Ocean: South East | collected 2011
GCTAGCTCGCGATAGTATCAGAGAATCATTTCCTCGAGTTCTTGTTACAATCATCGACTCTGGTTTAGCTATCAAATCTACACCTACTACTGACAAATCCATAACAATTGTTGCCGCTCCGACTATTTTGTTCACAGGATCCCAAATGATGACTCCGTTACTTGTCCAATCATCTGAGGCATTGGATGAGTCTGTATTATTTCCTACATCTAAATCAGGGTTAACCTTTCCATCACTATCGGTGGTAAGGCTCATGATTACCCCCTCGGTTTCATAGCGAAGTTGTAAATTTGTACCTACTTCATTAGCACCATTTACAGTCATATGACCTTCAATTTCCTCGATTGCATTAGGGAGGATTGCAATGAATTCAGGTGTAACCTCGATTATTGCATTTCGAATTCCCGGCGATGAAGATGGATTTCCACCAGAGGTATCTGTTGGTGAGTAAGTTTTCAATTTCCAATCGATTTGGAAACCAGCTGGATTGACGATCCTGTACCATGCAAATGATCGTACTGCAGGACAGTACCACTCAAATCCACCAGCGGTTCCAGTATTATTCCAATTATTTACTTTGTACGAGTTAGAACATCCAGAATATGATATCGACGAACCATCTTCTGAAGGAGTTCCATCTGCAGTTACTTGGTAAGTGGTGTTGTCCTCGACGAATGGAGTGTCGAATTCTGTTGGGTCAAAGTAGTCGGAAGATCCAGTTACATTTGTTCCTGATTCATAGGTACTAGTCCATTGGTCACCTGTTCTTAGAGGGAAGTCATACTTTTCACGAGGAGCTTCATATACAGTTGTAAACGTAATATCAGCAAGATTTTGGCTCAAGAATCCAATATTGTAAGGTGCGAAATCAACTCCCAAGAAAAATTCAGAACTCCATACCGATAAATCTCTAGCGAGAAGGATGTCTGTACCTTCATAGTCAATTTCTAGTCTTCCAGAAATACCTTCTAAAGTGGCTCCACTATTCCCTGATGTGAATTCGCCATTAATGTCTAATTCGTAAACTAGAGTCTGAGTTCCCTGAATCGTTTCAAATCTAATATCGACAACTTCCATCGTTGTGTCTCCTGAAAGGGTATTAATCGAAGCGGAAACATTGGCTTGTTGGATTAATCCAGCAACATCGAATAGTGTCTCATACACCCATTTGTCACCTATTCTCCAGTCAGGAACATCATGCACGCTTTCTTCATTTTTTGCGGCGTGTTTGACCTGTTCTAACTCTAAGTTATCTAACATAGAGAGTGGCCCATATGTCGTCATCAAGATGAGAATAAACACAGGAATCAGTCGTCGCATGGACATACGTAGTATGTCCGTTACTTTTCATCCTGCCCATCTCAGGTTTCATTCATTTCTAGGAATTGTTGACCATAATGTAGCCATTGCTCTTCAGTCCAACCTGCAGGTAATCCTTCTTCTGGAATCGGCGGAGAATTGAGTAATTGATCTACATCCTGAGAGAAATCTTCTGAACTACCGAATAAATCCATCTTCGGGGCTTCAAGAGGAGCTTCAATTAGAGGTGCATCACCATCATCCCAAACTGAATTTCTTTTCTTCTGCCCTCTTTTCATGATTAAGACTAATCCTGAAATTACTATGGCAATTAATACTAATTGTATGAATGAATTTGCGTTTTCTCCAGATACCGTTTCTACAACTTCTTCGAATACTGTTCTATCGGGAGAATCAACTTCAATAACGGCAGTTTTACTGCTTGGTTTTTCAATATCTTCGTCCCAAACGATTGCTTTAACAGTAAATTCGCCGGCTCTAGGGAATTTATGTTGAACGACCATACCGACTAGGTCGGCGTCATTGTCAGGGATTCCATCTCCATCACTATCTGATGAACAATCTACGTCCCATACGACTGTTAGGTATTCAATATCGATTGTTGAATCGATAGATGTTGATGCATCGAGGGTAATTGTTTCACCCATAATTGCAGAATTTGGAACATTCAATCTTACAATTGGAGGCAAGTTCAACACTGTTACAGTTGCAGTTGAAGAATTTCTTGCCCCATCATCATCGGTAGCATGGAAAACTATGTTGTAAGTTCCAGCATTTTGCCATGACCATGTAAGGTTTGCACCTTCAATGTCGCAATCATCATCTGCAGATCCAATTCCGTCATTATCTGCTCCTGGATCAATATCCCAGCATACAATCAAATCTTCCATGTCCGATACAGTATCCCAAGCAACTCCAGATAAACTGACACTCTGACCTTCTGCAATCGCCATTACCTCAGGCAATTCCTCTATTTGTGGTTGCAAATTTTGAACATCGACCCAGCGCTCGATCCAACCACTATCTTCGCCTTCAGAATCAATTGCTTTTACCAAAACAGTTTGCATTCCTGATGTACTCCATACGGCTGGTACTCTCGATTCTCTACCCTCTGTGTCAATTCCAAAAGACCATTCATAACGTAAGTCTTCCAAATCATCGATAGAATCTTCAGCACGAGCGGTTAACTCTACAGGTTGATCTTCTTGAATTACCCAAGTCATCTGCCCTGTAGTGTCAATGAGGTTGTTATTTACATCCCACATGGCTACTGCAACATCATGCGGAGCTATATTTGTAAATTCAATATTTATTGTTGAATAGGTCTGGTTTCCATCATCATCAGTTCCAACTGCAGTGAACGTTTGAAGTCCTTCTTCCCATGCAGTTGTTGTACATACTCGTGTGTAGTACCCTTCCTCACATTTAGTATTAGGCCAATGTACATCGACAAGTCCAGGCCATTCATCTTCTGAATCAGAGTCATTAGCAAATACATACAAAGTCACTGGGTATTCCACTTTAACTTGACTTCGTTGCGATTGAATAGAAACACTAGGTGCACGATTGAATATTTCTACTTCAAGAATACTTTCTGTAGAATCTCCTTCTTCATCGTTGACAGTTACAAGGATAGAATATATTCCATCATCAATCCATGTCCAATTAATCGAACAACCACTTCGCATTACTTTCTGGTTAGCCATTGAATATGATCCATCGTCAAACTCAATATCGAAAGTACACCAAACATCCCCACCATCTTCATCAAAACTAGATGAAGCATCAATCAATATTTTTTCATTTGTCCAAGCATTTTGATTACTTCCGACATAGGTTGGAGCACTTCCGATGAATAGAGGTAAACTACCAACATTATTGATTTGGTCTGCATCGTTTGAATTCGAAAGTTGCCTGTCGACTTCCCATTGTATTGTTTGGTTATCGATACTAGAATTGATATCTACTATCCATTCAATCTCGAAAATATATTGTTCATAAAGTGCCAATGCGGGGAGATTTTGTACAACTTCAAAACCATCCGGGTAAGTTATGTGGGTTGTTGTAGGTACACTAGTTGTTATTCCTCTATTGTAAACAGGTAATTGAATAGTAAGATTATCTCCTGGGAGAACATTAAATCCTGAAATTGAATTGAGCGTTGTTAATTCTCCACTTCGATTCCTTAGGATACTAGCTCGTTCTAATGCTGCAACTAAATCTAATCCAACTATATTTTCATCCAGAGTAATTGTTGAAACTCCATACATGCCTCCGCTAGATGCAACAATTCCGTGACTTGCCCAATCTACAGATGTAGCAGAAGAGTCTGTAGATTCTCCTACAGATATGGTTGTCCAAGCACTTCCATTAGCAGCAGTAACTACGTTTGTAGTGAAACCTTCTGCTTCATGCCTTATTTCTACATCTAGGCCAGATTGAGGGTTTCCTGCAGAATCGGTAATGTTTGCCCATACTTCGATTGGAGTATTCAATGCAGTAATTTGAGTTGACAATTCTACATCAAGATTCATATTTCGATATCCAGGGTTAGAGTTTGCAATTACTCCACTAGATGAAACTGGAAGATATTGCTTTAATCTGAAATCGATCACCAAACCAATATCTTCTTCGGTATTTGACCAAGCAAAATTCCTGACTTCTGGACAGAACCATTCGAATGATGTTTCTGTACCATTGTCATCATACGAAGTTAATTCGTAAGAGGCATTACATCCTGCGTAACCAATTTGTTCTCCAATATCATTCATCGGCTTCCCGGTATCGGTAATTTCCCAATTGGTATGATTTGCTCCACTCGTAGGTTGGGGGAATGGAGTGATGTAGTCTGATGAACCTGACCACGCAGTTGAAGATACATACGATGTATTCCACGTTTCTCCAATTCTCAGTGGGAAGTCATAGTTTTCATTCATAGGGTCGTAAGAAGTACTGATTGTAATGTCTGCAATTTGTTGAGTTAAGGAAGAAATACCATATGGTACATAGCGCACATTTAGCGATAGATCAGATGATAATTTAGCCAAATCTGAAACTCTACGAACTTCGTCAACTTGATACTGGATGTATAGGTTACCAGTGTATCCTTCTAAAGCAACCCCTCCTTTATCGAAATCAGCTTTGGACGAAGTCAAGTAAACCAGAGTTGGAACGCCATCAATATCTACCTCATTAACCGCATCAACAGTAGTGGTTGAATCACCATTGATTGTACCGACAACAGCATCGACGCCTGCACTTTGAACCAGCACAGTAGGATCAAACGAACCAGCATAAATCCACTTGTCTCCGACTCTCCATGTTACTACATCGGTGACCCCTGGGTCTTCACTGCCAATCCCTCCTGCACTAACTTGAGGGCTGACCAAAAGTGTGGAAAGCAAAATGATGAGTGCCATCCCCACTTCTCGGCGCATGAATCAATTATGCCAATGGCGGATAGATATAGATGAGGGCGACAAGTGTTTTCCAAAAATAGCTGCAAATTAGTAAAAATAGTGTTATATCGTCATATTTTATGAAAATAGGCAATACACTCATGTCAAATGTCCAAGTGGACCGGATATGCGCTGGTTTGCATTCAACGGTGATGCAGATGGGATATGCTCTATGGTACAATGGGGCCTAGTCCATGGCATTGATCGAAATACAGTCACCGGTGTCAAAAGAGACATTGAATTACTTAAGAAAATTAATCCAGAAGATGGGGATGAAATTATTGTGATGGACATTTCACTTGCCAGAAATCATTCAATGGCTAGTGAATTGATTCAAAGAGATATCAAAATAACTTGGTTTGATCATCATTTGGCAGGTGAACCGATAGTCGGATTGGAGGCGCATATCGATACTTCACCAGATGTATGTACTGCTAGAATTGTTGAATCTTATTTGGGAGTAGAGTCCGATTGGGCTCAGGTAGCATTGCATGGAGACGGTTTATCTGAACATTCATCAAAGCCTGAATTCAAAGAATTAGGAGAATTACTCAATTACAATGGATATGGTGCAGATTTGGAAGATTTACACTTTCATCCAGATGAATTGATGCGTATCTGCTTAGAATCAGAAACTCCTGCTTCGTTTTTACAGACCTCTACATTTGAAGCACTGAGGAACGGCTTCAACACAGATATGAAAAATGTAGATTCTGTAGTTGAGATAGATGGAATTTACATGTTGCCTAACGAGGCATGGGCTAGAAGAGTGGTCGGAGTTATGGCCCATCGAATCAATTCTACTGGACCGGGACCACATGTTATCGCAATAGACAAAGGAGATGTTTTGCAAATATCTCTTCGAGGCAGAAATGGTATCGGTGAGATTTGTGCGATGTTTGGAGGCGGCGGTAGGGAAACCGCAGGTGGTATTGATGCCCTTCCGAAAGATGAAATCACAGCATTGATGAATGAAGTCAACTCCCGAAGGCCTGTCTGAGGTTCTAATATGCATGACAGAATGACTCATCTCCAAAGATTGGAAGCTGAGGCTATCCACATCATGCGAGAGGTTGTTGCAGAGGCAGAAAATCCAGTCATGCTCTATTCAATTGGAAAAGATTCATCGGTAATGTTGCACATAGCTATGAAAGCATTTCATCCTGCTAAACCACCATTCCCAATAATGCATATCGATACTATGTGGAAATTTTCAGAAATGATTGATTTCAGAGAAAAGATGGCAAACGATCTGGGATTAGATCTCATAGTCCACATTAATCCTGAAGGCAAAGAAATGGGAATGAATCCATTCATTCACGGTTCGTCAATGCATACTGATATGATGAAAACTCAAGGGTTGAAGCAAGCACTCGATGCACATGGATTTGATGTGGCATTTGGCGGCGCGAGAAGAGATGAAGAAAAATCTCGCGCCAAAGAACGGATATTCTCCTTCAGAAACGAGAGTCATCATTGGGATCCAAAACGCCAACGACCTGAATTATGGAATCTATACAACTCTCGTAAAAACCAAGGAGAATCAATACGTGTATTTCCTCTATCCAATTGGACTGAATTAGATATTTGGCAATATATTCACTTAGAGAAGATTCCGATCGTACCGCTCTATTTGGCAAAGCCGAGACCGGTTGTAGAAAGAGATGGCGTCTTGATTTTGGTTGATGATGATCGCCTTCCAATGGAAGAAGGCGAAGAACCGATGATGAAGACTGTAAGATTCAGAACATTAGGCTGTTATCCTTTAACAGGTGCAGTCGAGTCTGAAGCGGACACTCTCCCTCAGATCATTCAAGAGATGTTACTAACCACAACCTCAGAACGCCAAGGTCGAGTAATAGATTTCGATAGTACGGCTTCGATGGAGAAAAAGAAACAAGAGGGGTATTTCTGATGGCACACGTCAGCGACCTTATTGCTACGGATATTGAATCCTATCTCGCTGCTCACGAGCAAAAAGAGTTGTTGAGATTCATTACCTGTGGTTCTGTTGATGATGGTAAATCAACTCTGATTGGTCGAATGTTGTATGAATCTCATATGTTATTCGATGACCATTTGGCTGCACTTGAAGCGGACTCAAAGAGAGTTGGCACTCAGGATGGAGAAATTGATTTCGCACTTCTTGTTGATGGTTTGGCAGCAGAAAGAGAACAAGGAATTACAATCGATGTCGCTTATCGATTCTTTTCAACCGAGAAAAGAAAATACATCGTTGCCGATACACCAGGTCATGAAGAATATACTCGTAACATGGCAACAGGAGCATCAACTGCTGACGTGGCAATAATTCTGGTTGATGCTAGCCAAGGAGTTCTTACCCAGACTCGCAGACATTCATTTATCGTGTCCATGGTTGGAGTAAAGCGAATAATTCTCGCTGTCAATAAGCTAGATTTGGTTGATTATTCAGAGGATGTATTCAATACGATAGTTTCTGATTATCATAACTTTGCAGATGAGGCATTGCAATTGGATGAAATTACAGCGATTCCAATTTCAGCATTGAAAGGAGACAATATTGTAGGGCCAAGTGAAAATACTCCATGGTATAATGGTCAATCAATTATGGAATATCTGGAGAGCGTTGAAGTGTCATCATCAGCTCAATCCCGCCCTTTCCGAATGCCCGTGCAATGGGTAAATCGTCCAAGCCGTGAGTTCAGAGGTTTTGCTGGACTTATCGGTAGTGGTATAGTTTCACCTGGTGATAGAATCAGAGTTTTGCCTAGTGGTACCGAATCTGTTGTAGAACGAATTGTAACTTGGGAAGGCGACTTAGAAATGGCAGGAGCTGGACGTTCTGTCACACTAACTCTTAGTGATGAAATAGATATCTCACGTGGAGACATAATCACTGCTGCTGACAATCCTTGTAGTAGTGCTGATCAATTCCAATCCAGAATTCTTTGGATGGATGAATCCGCGATGATGCCTGGGCGACAGTATTTATTCAAGTCGAGTACTCAGACTACTTCTATGACTCTAGGTCAATTAAAACATCGAATAGATGTTAATACGCTTGAGGAGTTACCTGCCAAAGTTCTAGATATGAATGAAATTGGTGTTTGTAACATTTCTCTATCTGGTCGAATCGCATTCGATCCGTACGATGAAGATCCAACCATGGGCGGATTCATTATTGTCGATAGAATAACCAACAATACTGTTGGAATGGGCCTTATCGACTTTGAATTACGTCGTGCTGATAATATTCATTGGCAATCTATGGATGTAACTAAGAAAAGCCGTGCCGAACAAAAGAGCCAGAAACCTCGTCTTGTTTGGTTTACTGGTTTATCTGGATCTGGTAAATCATCGATTGCCAATATTTTAGAAAAGAAATTACAAGCTATGGGGCGTCATACAATTTCGCTAGATGGCGACAATGTGCGACACGGATTAAATCGTGATTTAGGATTCACTAAAGCAGACCGTGTTGAAAATATTCGTAGAATTGGGGAGGCCTCTAAGTTGATGGTCGAAGCAGGACTTATTTGCATTACATCATTTATCTCACCGTTCGAATCAGAGAGATTGATGGTTAGAAATCTAGTAGATTCTGATGAATTTGTAGAAGTATTCGTAGATACTCCATTAGAGGTTTGTGAACAAAGAGATGTCAAAGGACTTTATGCAAAAGCAAGAGCTGGAGAATTACCTAATTTCACCGGGATTTCTAGTCCATATGAAAGTCCTGGAAATCCTGAAATTCGAATCGATACTACACAGGTTAGCGTAGAACAGGCCGCTGATCAGATTATTGATTATTTGAGCAAGGCTTGAATTTGCTTAGCAACTTCGTCCCATTGCAGTGAATCTCTTAATTTGATAATTTCTTCTCGAGATGAATCCAAATCACTTTGACTAATTTGAGAAATACTAGCAACAATATGCTCTACCGTTTTTCCTCGCATCCTGATTGCGCCTGTGACGTCATCAAAAATTGGTATTGGAGTAACCGCCAAAGGAACTCCAGATGCAACTCCCATCCGAACAGCACCAGATGCAGACTCTTTGGTATTCTGATAAGGGAATACTAGCAATTCACACTTGGCAAGTGTTGCTATTGCAACATCGTCATCCAAGAAGTCAGTAACCAATCTTACTTTCCCAGTCAAGCCTTTTTTCCTGATTAAATAATTTATTTTGGCTTCCATTTTTCCGCTGCCTTCTCTGGTCGCACAGAGTAGTAACAATTCGTCCCAGCCAGGCAATCGTTCGAATGCCTCAACCAATTCTAGTTGTCCCTTGTGAGGCAGTAAGAATCCAAATGAACCCATCACTCTACCTTCTACCGGAAGTGGTTTGGCAGATTTGGAAGGAGGAGGATAGATTCCATGAGGAATCATAACCACATTGTCTTCGATGCCTAATGCTTTGAGATTTTCAACATCAGAATTAGAATGTACCATTACTGTTGAACAGGTCTTCAATCCCTCAACCGCCTTTTCTATCCTTTTACTTGGGAATATGAGCGAACGATCTCTAGTGTTATGCATCGTGATGAATACTTTGACATCCATTTCTGCTAATTTTAGTAGCAATTCGTTGAGATAAGAGAAACGAAGTAGACCTGGTTGGTGTTGGATGACTACGATATCCAAACCCTTGGCTGCGATTTGAGCAATTATTCCTCCAAATGCATTCGAATCTCTTTTCCAACAAGGGATTGCTCCCTCAACATCACCTTCTCCTGCTTGGCACATCACCAATACATCATCCATTTGTTCTACTAAGAACTTGGAATAAGTTGCGATTCCACACCTGATGTCCCAGGTGCTAATCCAACCGATCATGTTTATCACTCCTGAAAATTAAAGTCATCATAAATGTCTAATATTGCTTTGACATCCTTTGAACGTGGAGAATATTTCTTCTTTCTTTCTCGAAGTTCAAAACCACTCATGTCAACATTGACTCCGATTGAATCGAATGCTTGAATCGCCTCATCGTTCGAATATGGATATCTCAAAAATGCAATTTGATCGATTTTGTTTTCCTTGGCGGAACGGAAACTCTCCAGGAACATCGAGAATCCGACAGGGTCGTCGGGAAATGATTGAAGAAATCTCGAAAGTGGAATTTCTGGAGCATTTATCCCCATGCACATCTTAGCTGCATTTGCAGTAAGGAATTTTCTTCTATCCATAGACCTGATCGCATCCAAGTAATCTCCATGAATCACTATAATTGGCTTACCAATACTAGTTCCTGGGTGTTGCTTATGACAAATCAAGCCGTAGTTTTCGGGTCTTGTTCGGAACCCTTGACTTTGCATGTGGTCACATAGAGCATTAGATGCTACACCACCGTGCGAAACTACCCAGACATCGATACTATCTGCATCGACCTCACTAGGGCCTAAAGGCTGCATTATAATCACAGCAGGTCTGCTAACTCATCTTGGATAATCTGTACTGCTTCAAGAATCTCATCCTTGTGGCGAGCACCGGTGATTACCATCTTACCAGATCCGAAAATCAGGCAGACTACCTTAGGATAGTCAAGTCGGTAGATTAGTCCAGGGAACTGCTCTGGCTCGTACTCGACCTTA
>MDTG01283826.1_pt1 | contig 10356 bp, 10 predicted proteins | sample 811421 | NCBI WGS metagenome assembly MDTG01 (sample SAMN05326645, study PRJNA326480) | marine metagenome | isolation source: seawater | place: Pacific Ocean: South East | collected 2011
CCAAGAATCTATACGTTTAATTTTCGCTAAACTAGCTAAATATAAATGACTTATGGAATTCTAAGAATCCGCAAGGATCAACAAGATACGGAGAGGGTGGGATTCGAACCCACGGATAGTTTTAGCTATCAAACGATTTCGAGTCGTTCGCTTTCGACCACTCAGCCACCTCTCCTTTCCAAAAATCTTAAAGCATATTTATCTACTCTTGAGAATTTTCTAAATTCAAAATTTATTATTCAGTTTCTAATCCCAACCGGCTTGTCTCATAAGTTTTATTGCTTTTTTATTATTTGCACCTAGTTGCTCAATAGTCACGCCGTCAGGAGTGAATTCACCAAATTGTTTAACCTCTTCCGTTTTATTAAAACCGACTAAAGGATGTTCATATGTTGGCCCTGCTAAACCCCTACTACCAGTGGGAGAGGCCAAATATTCTAGTAGCTGAATAGCTTCTTCTTTATTTTCGGCATATTTAGCAATACCTCCTGCACTGACATTCACATGTGCAGGATTAGGCGTAATAACTGTTACTTTTCTAGCCAATTTTTTATCTTTCGAACCATTTACACCAGCAAGCATTCTTGAAACATAGTAGTGGTTAACTATGCCAACTCCACATTTACCCTGAGCAACAGCCCTTATAACCCCAATATCTCCAGGGAAAAAAGGTTGAGAAATATTTGAAATCATACCTTTTAACCATTGCTTGGTTTTTGCCTCTCCTTTATTTACAATTTGATTAGCTACTAAAGATTGATTATATGGACTACTTCTTTTTCTTACACAAACCAGTCCTTTCAATGAAGGTTTAGCAAGGTCTGCGTAATCTTTAATTGAATTAATATCTACTTTTCTGGGATTTGCAACCATAACTCTCACCCTTCTAGTTAATGCATACCACCTTGATTGAGGATCTCTATATTCAACTGGGACATTTTTGTCTAATTCAGAGGATCGATATGACTGTAAAAGGCCACTTTTAGCTGCATTGCTTATTCGAGCAGCATCAACTAGAAGAATCACATCAGCTTTAGAATTTGCTCCTTCCCTTTTCAATCTTTCAACTAAAGAAATACCTTGAGCTTCAATTAATCGAATTTTTATACCTGTCTCCTCGTTAAATTTCTTGTATATCTGCTTATCAGTGTTGTAGTGCCTACCAGAATAAACCCTTACTTCTCTATCTGAGGCTTTCACATGATTAAAACTTGAAGAAAGCAATAGAGAACTAGCTATAAATGAACTAAAAAGACGCTTAGTTAAATTCATTAATCTATCTTGAAGGTATTAATATGTATTTTATAGACTAGGCAAGAAGAGATGACTAAAACCTTCTTCGACACTTTAATACGTATTAAAGTATAAATTGATATCTTATTTATACTTTAAGATATCATTTGAATTAAAGATATTTACGATGGAATATTTAATTCATTCTCTGCTTAAAAAATCAGAAGCAGATGAAATAGTTCAAAAACTTAAAGCAGAAAAATCATTCTGGCAAGATGGGAAAAGAACAGCTGGAAGCCATGCTGCAAAAATAAAAAAAAATTACCAATTAGACAGAGACTCTAAACTTTCAATAGATAATCAAGATTTTATTATTAACAAAATAATTTCTGACCCTCTTACAAAAAGTTTTACATTGCCAAATTTAATTCATGGAATAATGTTCACAAGATCCTTAGTTGGAGATGGTTATGGGACTCACGTTGATAATCCTTATATGCCAACTGGTAGAAGCGATCTATCTTTTACGATATTTTTGAATGAACCAAAAGATTACGAAGGTGGTGAATTATGCATTCAAACAATAAGTAAAACTAAAGAAATAAAATTACCTGCTGGTGAAATGATCGTTTATCCCAGCACTCAGTTACATTCAGTTTCCGAGGTCACAAGTGGAGAACGTTATGTTTGCGTAGGATGGATTCAAAGTTACGTACAAAAAAATGAAGACCGGAATTTCTTATTTGGTTTGGATGCAGGAGCAAAAGGATTACTTGCCAAGTATGGAAGATCTGATGAACTAGATTTAATATTCCAGTCGTATAGCAACCTGCTTAGAAGGCTTGGGGAGTGAAACGATCACTTTATACATGTAAAAGTAAAATAAGAACTTTCATTGAAAGGTTTAACCAGCCAAAATATAAACGAATCCATTTAAATATGTCCAAAAAAACTCCCGTAGGAATATTTATTGCAGCAGCTACAGCTTTAGCGGCTAGTTCTATTTCCCCTGAAGCTTCCCTTGCTGAAACTAAAAGTAAGGATCTGGGTGGACTTAGAGAATGGACCACTGACCAAGACGTTGATGAGGAAGGCAAACTAGATAAAGCTGCTCAAAAAGCAGCTAAGAAAGCTAAGAAAGCTGATATTTGCATACCAATTGGCGAAGGAGAAAATTGCTGGTAAAAAATAAATAAAGAATATCCAAATTTTTATTTATTTTTTAGTTTTTAAAATTACAAAAAAAAACGCCCCATAAGGGGCGTTTTTATTGTCAAATTCAGTTCTAGAATCTGAATTCAGTTAGAAGTACTCCACCAGTGATGTCCTTATTAGCAGCTTCTACTTCTGAACCACCAAATACTGCAGGTGTAATGCTTACTCCATCATTCACTTTGAATGTGTAATAAGCTTCCCAAACTGAGTTGTCTTTAGCAACATCAGATCCAGTACCATTGTATGAAGTAGCATGCTGTCTTGAACCAAAGGCTAATCCAGCTTTGTTGCCATCAATAAATACGTCATCCCAGCCAAGACCAACCATCCAGCCTTCTGTCTCATCAACACCGTTGGTTGATGCATTATCAATATCAGCCATATCGTAACCAAGCTGAACAGCAGGGATAGCTCCTGTTGTTTCTGGCTTCCAATAAGCTCTCAAACCATATGCAGTCATATTTCCAGTAGCTGCTTCAGCTGCTGCTGTATGGAAATATCCGTCATATTTTCCAGTAGCAATATTGTCCTTGAAAGAAGTTGCTAGAGAAACTTGCCAACGAGGTGAGCCGTACTCAATCTTAGTTAGCAGGAAGTTACTAGCGTTATCTCCAAAAAGTCCTTCGTTTTCTGTTGATAGGCCACCATCTTTTGATGTGTAGTTAGCACTAACTGCCCATCTTCCATCAGATGGATCATCAACTTGCTGTGTCCAAGCAACACCAAAACCTGGGCTTGTACTTGATCCATAAGCTGAACCATTACCACCTAAAGCGAACTGCTTAGTAACAGGCTTATAGATAGAAGGAGCACTAGCTAGCATGTAGTAGTTCTCAATCTTTGGACCAACCCAAGCTGTAAGGCTGTCGCCAACTGGGAATTGATACCAAAGCTTGTCAACCTTAAGAACGTTATCGTTGCTGTTAGCAGCTGAAAGGTAAGTACCCTGAGTCTTGTTAGTAAAGTGACCTGTTGTTCCACTAGCGTCACTTACGTTACCAGTCTTGATACGAGTATAAAGATTGTCTTCACCCGTGAAACTTGTATTTAGATTCAACTGATACATGTACTCGAAAGTCATGGAGTCAGCTTGAGTTGAATCATTATCATCATCAACATAACCAGTAATGAAAGCTGCCTTTCCGCTCATCTTGGTAGATGAAGAGAACTGACCGGCCATTACCTCGCCTAGTTGAGCTTCTACGCCATCAACACGGGCTTGGATTACTTCAGAGTTAAGATCTGAATCTTTTGAAATAGCTGTAACATCCGCGTTAGCTGCCAATGGTGCCATTAAGCCCAAAGCAGCTGGAGCTACCAGCAAACGCTGAAAAAGCTTCATTGTGTCCTCACACAAATTTTGTCGATCACATAATAATGTATCTACGAACACAAACCAAAGCCAAAGGCTTAAAAAGTATCTTTTGATACGTCAAAGTATATTATTAGAACCATTTGGTATTAGGAAAATAAAAAATATTGGCTATTAATTCTCATTATTTTCTGCACAGAGGATAATTTGCTACTCTTCTTTCCTCTATCCATGCTTCTGCTACATCACGAGCTAAAGATCTTATTCTTGCAATGATCTTAGTCCTCTCAGTAACAGATATAACTCCTCTAGCCTCTAATAAATTAAAAGCATGGCTGCACTTAAGGACATAATCAAGGCTTGGTGCAGGAAGCTTTTTACTGATTAATTGATGAGCTTCTCCCTCATAAATATCAAAAAGTTTCCTTAAATTCTCTGAATTAGATTCTTCAAAATTGTATTTACATTGCCCTTTTTCAAAGGGAAGCCATATATCACCATATTTAATGTTTTTGTTCCACGAAAGATTCCAAATACTCTCAACATTTTGCAAATACATTGCCAATCTTTCTAAGCCATAAGTGATCTCAATAGACACAGGCTTGCAATCAAGACCCCCACATTGTTGAAAATAAGTAAATTGAGTGATTTCCATGCCATCGAGCCAAACTTCCCATCCGACACCCCATGCTCCCAGTGTTGGAGATTCCCAATTATCTTCAACGAACCTAATATCATGATCCTTAGCTGAAATTCCCAAAGCTTCTAAAGAATCTAAGTATTTTTCTTGGATACCATCTATTGAAGGCTTGATTAATACTTGATACTGAAAATAATGTTGAGCTCTATTTGGATTATCCCCGTACCTTCCATCAGTTGGTCTTCGGCAGGGCTCAGGATATGCAACCGCCCAAGGTTCTGGACCAATAGCCCTTAAGAAAGAATGAGGACTCATAGTACCCGCTCCTTTCTCTAAATCGTATGGTTGAAGCAGTAAACACCCTTTTTCACTCCAGAAGTGATTTAGGCCTGAGATTATATCCTGGAAATACATTAAAAGAATTCTCCGGTGAATTTTAATGATTTATTCTTTTGAAGAGCACTTAAACATATATTTAAAACGTACTTCGAATAGGGAACGTGCACTTCTTGGTTAGAACGCTATTGAGAATAATCTACCTACTAAAGGTTGTTTTTTAAACTAAAAACTAGGAAATCTCTTAATAAGAAAACATAATAGTAAAATTATAATTTTGTTTTTAAATTAGGCATAGTTGATACTTTTCAATTGTATAAAGATACTATTTAATAGAGTTTAAATTTCAAGCTTATAAATTAATTAATAGAGGTTCATTTGCTCAGTTTTGATATTGGAATTATATAAGTATTATTTAGCAAGATGGAACAAGAGTAAGGCGTATCAGAATTGCATAGATATTTATCTAATTTTTTCTTAGAAATTTGATTGTCGAGTGGTGTGTAAAATTCAGACCAATCCAAGCTGCCAACAAGATAATAAGCTCCATTTTTTGACCAATTTTTAATATTTGATTCATTTATTTCATCCAATGATATTAACCAACCTTGCCTTCTAGCAAGATTTAACAAAGTCGGATCATTTCCAGTGATACTGACTAATTTTCCATTTATGGGCAATGCCTTTCTAATTTCATTAGCCAAAGGCATCCAAATTTTAATTTGGTCTCTCTCAATAGCAAAATAGTCAAAATTTAAGACAATCAAACTCACTATTGTAATTAAAGTCAATAATATTTTACTCAAATATTTCCTTACAATAAAAACAGACGAAAAGTTTTTTATATTAGTCATACCGTATCCCATTAATGGACAAACATATAATTGCATTGGCAACTGATAGTATTCATGAACTGAGCTAGATCTCATGGAAAAAATAGTAGAAAATAAAACTCCGAGTAATCCAGATAAAAGTAGATTTCTTGCTAATGAATGTCTATTTCTAAATAAGCCAAAAATCAAAAAAGGTAGTCCAAATAAAGATAAATTTCGTATAACAATGCGTATAAACAAATCAATCCATATCTGAAATTGAAAGACTAACTGAATACTAGACCTGTCAGAGGATCCACCCCAAAAGCCAAAGCTATTTCCAGTAGAAAGTCCTAAATAATAAGCATAAGAGTACCATGATACTAAGCAAATTAAAGTTAAAGATATAAACATAATAGAGCCTTTAGAAATAAGACCATTAAATATTCTTCGCAGTGAAATATTTAATTGACTTGATCCAACAAACGAAGTTTTATGAGTAATAATGAAAAGAAGAGGTAGACCTAGCCAAAAAAGAGGCAACACTTTAATCAAACAAGCCAAAGTAAAGCCTATCCAACAAACAAATAAGGAGAGAAGATTAGGTTTCTTTATATAGATTAATAGTCTTTCTAAACTTAATGAAGCTAAAAATATAAGCAAAGATTCTGCTTGAAAAGTTCTTGAATAATAAACACTTAGTGGCATTAAAGAGTAAAAAATTCCCGCCCAAAAGCCAGCTCTATAATTGAATAAAATAGTTGTAATACGAATAATCAGAAAAATAGTCAGCAAACCAAAAATAATTGATGTAAGTCTTCCAAATATTTCATTAAGACCAAACAATTTATAAATTTGACCTACGATATATGGATATATGGGGAACTCAGACTCGACATAACCTTGAGTAGCCCCACCCCAATCAATTTGAGGGAACCAAATTGGAGTATTACCTAATGCAAAATGTCTTGCCATTGCGGCCGTATCAGCCTGCCTCCAACTATGAACGCCAACAATAGGCATTTTTATATTTATTAATCTGATTATCAATCCCAATAGAATAGGGATTAAATTTAAATACTTAGACCTTAAAGTTAATAAAGACATATCAATTTCAAGTCTCAAGGAGTATTCCAAACAAACCTAGACGACGCCACATAGTTCCATATGAATACAACGCATATTCCTGAGACCTGAGCCAGGAAGGTATTTTTATAAACTGAGTTATAAAAAGTAGTTGCCAAACCAATATTAGCAATCACGGGTAGAGACGAAACCATTAAAAATCTTATAAGTCCTTTGAGAAGAGAGAATCCAAAAAGCCTTTGAGATCTAAAAGTTAAAGCGTTATTAATCAAATAATTTGAAGTTGCTGCAAGAAAAACGGAAATAGGTAAAGAGCTCTCAAATGGAAGAAAGAATAAATACATTAAAATATTAGTAGATATTAATTGGACAAATACACCACTTAAACCCACCAAACCAAAGCTAATAGCTCTTCTGGGCAAGACTCTAAAGGTTAAAGTATGAAGCAAAGAAACAAGGAAATCCCAAACAACAGATATATCTAGCTTGGATTCCCCTCTGGATCTAGGTTTAAAAACAAGAGGTACTTCTTTTACTTTTAAAGAACCATTACTTAAAGCTAAAAGTTCATAGAAAAATTTAAATCCATTAACATTTATATTTAATACAAATGGCAGACAAGTTTTTAGGTTTAGAGCCAAGCATCCACTCATATAATCTGTTAAATGCTTGTAGGAATTATTTAGACTTATCCTTGAAAGTGTATTAGCTGAATTAGAGCCAAAAACCCTTCTATTGCTGAGTCCTTTGATTGTTGCTTTGTCAATAAAACGACTACCAACTACCAAATCTGAGTTGCTATTAATTAATTCATTAACAGCAAAAAAAACATCGGATGGCTGATGTTGGCCATCAGCATCCATGACAACAGCGATATCGCTACTGGCATTAAGTAAGCCTTCTTTTATTGCACTTGACAAACCCGATCGACCGACTCTACAAATTAATCGAATACGAGAATCAGCCCTAGCTAAGCTTTTAACAAGTTCTGATGTTCCATCAGAGGAGTTATCATCAACAATCAAAATTTCTAAAATGTAGTCACTAGCAGTTTCGAAGATTTCACTTAAAAGGGATTGAATATTATCCTTCTCATTATAAGTTGGTAAAATAACTGAAAGTCTTTGATTATTCATTTTTTACGATTAATCTAGCAGATTTTATACCTACAAGATCAAGAATAAATATAAGCATAAATTTAACTTACGAAATATTTAATATAATCAAGTTAAAAATAATACTTGAAGGAAATAACAAACGTCCTATTTTAAGAATAAAACCATTATTTACCTATTTAAAAAAATTTAAGATATAATCTGTATTAATAATTTAAAAAGAAAAAGGAGGCTAATAATAAAATTTGATTCGTAGTTAATTATGATTCAATGATTTTAAAATAAGAGGATAGATTGAATCAAATCAAATCAATGAAAAAAAATATTCAGAATCTTATTACTTAACAAATTATAGATAAGACAATTAAACACAAATCTAAATAATAATAGAACAAAATATAATTAGCTAGCAAATTAAATAAAATTGTATTTCAACAAAACCATCACTAAGTACAAAATAAAAAGGGAAATCTTCTATTAAAAGATATTTTCAACAAGACCATTAATTAAAGATTGACAGCCGACGGGATCCAAGAAAGGGAGATAATGCAGCAATAAACAAGAAAAATTAACGAACAAGCCAAGAAAAATACACAAACTTAATATTATCACAGATAGTAGAAAAACAGCTTAGCGCCGCAATTTCACATTTTTTTTTCCTCAAAATCAATCAATTCCAATTTGATAAATGAAAAATATTTAATATTTGACATAAGACTTTATTATTTTGTGATTAGCGATCCAGCTTAAGAGATAGATACTTTAAATTAGAATCATTACTCAACCCAGGAGCCTATAAATATACATTTATCTTAACTTAACATGCAATTAACAAAGCATGTTTAGCCTATAAATAAAAAAATCAAACCTAGTACACTAGTACCCATTGTTCCGATTCGTCACAGGTCCTATATTTGCAAAGTGCGTACAAGAGATTATGGAAGTTTCCCCGGCTGAGGTGGTCGACCTGGCTAGCATTAGCCTAGACAGCGAGGTCACGAGAGGGTTGGTACCCGCTCAGGTTCAATACGTAAAAGAATCAGTGGTCGAAATCAACGAGGAACTTAGTTGCGTAGGTCAATCATTAAGAGCTGTCGCTGCCAACCTCGCAGACATCAAGAACAACATTAAGCCTGGTAACTGGAGGGCTTTCCTTAGGTCTGGATCTATAAACTGCTCAGAGAGGTTTGCAGTAGACCTAGTAAGCGCTTACACAAATTGGCTGGGTGGCTCTGACATAGATGACGACCTAATCGCTTCATTAACTCCTAGATCCTTAGCTCTTATGGGCAGCAAAGGGGTAACAGACAAAGAAAGGCAAAAGGTTTTTGAAGCCGTAGTAAGCGGAGAGAGAATAACAGAAGCGGCTGTAAGAGTAATAGTTAAAGGTCAAAAGAAAAGAAAAAAAGATACATCAAAAACGCCAGAGAGTGAGAAGATAAAATCGCTTAAGCAAAAGATCGAGTCCTATAAAAAGTTAATAAACAACCTTCAAGATGAAAACAAAAAATTAAGCCTACTTCTATCAAATAGACAAAAAATTGACTATATTCCTGATTAACTTTTAAATCCCTATTAACCACTTAGATTACCAAAATGAACAATAGCAAAAAATCATTTTTTTCCGAAAGGAGAAAAACAAGCATTGAAGATAAAGATTTTCCCTTCGGAATCAAGCAAAGGTTGCTAGATAAATATAAGCCTTTAAAAGAGCTAAAAATTCTACGGGAATGTAGTGTGAAGTCGACAAAGAAGAGAGCAGCCTAAATGAAAATATACATTAAGAAACATTCCCGGAATGCATATTTAAATTTGTACAACCCCAAAAAAGAAGGTGTGGGTTTATATGATATAAATTATATAAATGCGTGCAAAAAGGTAAACATGGCAAATATAAAATTATATACAGACTCTAAAGAGAGAGAATTGGCATGAATCCATTTATAAGAAGCTATGAAGAGCTAATGTTGATTACCAAACCAAAAGAAAATGGGGATGAAAGAATAGAAAACAATAGATATGAAAAAGAAATTAAAGATGGCACAAAGGAAAATACAATATTAGACGATTGCACTAACAATACAAAAATCACTCTACCATCTTTGCCAAAAAATACGAGAAAGAAATGGATAAGAAGTAAAAAAGCAATATCCAAATTTTTAAAGGAACTTGATTATAATAATCAAATACAATCCACATATGAGTTGACACTTATAGATAGTCAGCAACAATACGATAAACAGGACATAGCATGATTCTAGATAAAAGATTAACCCATCAAACTATAGATTTTATCAGTCTGTTCCTAGTAGTGTCTTTTATATTTTTACATAATATTTACATAGTATTAATTGGTTTAGTTTTTTCTGTTTTATCTTTAAATAAAATTAAGATGTATTCATTTATTGATTCATTACATCGAAACTATAAAAAAAATAATCGCCATATTCTACCTAAAAGACAAGAAATTAATTCAATAAAAAAAATGGAAAAAGAAAATCAAAAAATTATAACTTTTGAAAATAAGAATAGATTAGATTCAAACTATGATAAGTATAATGATGATAATAAAACCCTAACATTAGTAGAAAGTGTTGAATTATTAGG
>MDTG01345833.1_pt1 | contig 10356 bp, 3 predicted proteins | sample 811421 | NCBI WGS metagenome assembly MDTG01 (sample SAMN05326645, study PRJNA326480) | marine metagenome | isolation source: seawater | place: Pacific Ocean: South East | collected 2011
CTATTTGAAGAAACTCAAAATGAAATTACATTTAGAATTCAACTTAACGAAATTGCTCCTCAAGATATAAGTGTTATAGTGGCAGGAGCGGGAGCTGGTTTTACAAGTTCTGATGTTGATACTGATCAAACTCAAGTAATTCAATCAGGAACTACTTTTAAAACTTTTAAAATTAAGGCTAATGACGATGCTACTTTTGAAGATTTATCAGAGATTTTTTATTTAAAAGTTGGTTCTATAGCAAATGGTCCAGGAAATATTGTTGAAGCAGATTCTTTTAAACTTGTAATTAAAGATAATGATCCTTCATATGTATTGTTTTCAGTAGATACTAATAGTATTCCTGAGAATGGTGGTGTGGCTATTCTAACTGCATCTCTTCAGAGACCTTTTGATAAAGAAATTCAATTAGGGTTAGATTACACAAAATCTGGATACACCGCAACTTTTGGAGTCGATTGGGAATCTGATATAGGAACCGTAGTTACAATTCCAGTTGGAGATACTGAAGCTAAAATCAAATTATCTTCTATTGATGATACAGAAGAAGATCCAAATGAGTCTTTTGCTGTGTATCTTAATAATACAACAACAGATTCACCACCTTCTGTAAATATAACCTATGGTTCATCAGTTTTTGAAGCAGTTAATATAGTTGATGATGAAATTGGTCCTATAGCTGTCGATGATACTTATTCATCTTGTGTTGTTGAAGGTAATGACGATGTTTCAGATGCAGATAAGACGCTAACAGTAACTTTAGCTAATGGTGTTTTATCAAATGATATAGAGGAAGAAGGCGAAGATATGAAAGTAAATCCAACTCTTGTATCACAACCAGGTCATGGTCAACTTTTTTGTGGATCAATACCTGGTATAATTTGTGAAGATGGTACGTTTACATATGTGCACGATGGAACTGAAACTGCAGCTAACGAAGATAAATTTTCATATGAAGTAATTGATGAAGATGGTTTTACTGATGTTGGTATGGTTTATATATGTGTAACACCAGATAATGATTGTCCTAAGATTTCCGTGGGTTTATATAAAGTTGAAGAGTTTGAAGAAAAAAAATTAGACCTAGTTCTTAATACAACAGACTTGGAGTATAGGGCTGGAATTGATCTTGTTTTAAAATATAAAATCATTCCTCCATTACCCAGCTTAGGAACTGCTGATGTAACTGAAAATGGGGAATTGACATTTAATGCACCCGGTCATTTAACGGGAACTACTCCTATTTTTGTAGATGTTTGGGTCGAAGTTGAAGATGGCGCAGGTTGTAAAGTTCAAGATGTAGTTCCATTTGAGGTAAATAACACCGCCCCTCAAGCTATTAATGATACTTTCACAGTGTCAGTGGGTGAGACAGTTAATATTTCTGCTATTATGGGTTTACTAGCAAATGACCCTAACATTGTTGGTGCAACTTTGACGGCAAGTTTAGTTACCAATCCTAGCAATGCTATTTCATCTGGTCCAAATGGCTTTAGAATTTTTTCAGACGGATCTTTTAGATATCAGCATGATGGAAGTTCAACACCTAAAGAAGATGTATTTGAATATAAGATGACAATTACTTATGCTAATGGACAGACTGATAATACAAATGCAAAAGTTGTAATAAAAGTTAATGATTGTCCAGTAATTCAAGCAGATAGATATACAATTTGGGAAAATACAGATAGATTTTCTGATACAGTAAAAATTCCTACTAATGGAATTCCTTCGGAAGGTATTAATGGAATTTTATATAATGATAATGATATTAATGGAGATGATATTATAACATATATCTTTACAGATCCTCATGACTCAACAGGCAGTTGGGCAGCAATTGATTCTGCTGGGAATTTAGAATATTTTCATGGAGGTGGAGAGTATCCTGAAGAGTTCTTTGTTTATAAAGGTTTTGATGGAATCTGTGAGTCTGAAGCAGACACTATATGGTTTGATATTCTTCCTAGAAATGATTGTCCTACGACATTACTTAATGGTTATAATAGCTTGAGCCTTAGGGGTGGTGCATCCATTGAAGATTATATTACAGGACTTACTGATGAGAAAGGTAACCCAATATCTATTGATAGTGTTGATACAGGAGCATCTGGTGATACTCTTTTTGTTTATGCGTCAGATGGAATTGTTTGGGTTCAAAATATGGATGAAGGAGGAACATTATCAATAGGTTCTCCTGGAATACTAAATAATGATGATGATGCTGAAGGGGATGATTTGTATACACTCCTTCTTCTTGAGATAGATCATCCTATTAGCAAGTTTCCTGAAATGTACGATGAAGATGGTAATTTTAAGTATCCATATCCACCACATGCTGTTGATGTTAATGTGTTTGCTGATGGTTCATTTGATTATGTTCACGATGGATCAAATGGTTTAAGAGATGTTATCTATACATTAACTTGTGATCTTCCAACTATTGCTATACCCGATGACAAAAATAAAGAATGCTGTTCAGTTGATTCAATAATGTTAATTTTTGGACCTGATAATGCGTGCGGAGAAGGTTTGCCGGACTACTACACACTAAATGAGGGAGGTACTTTTAATGCTGACCAATCAACTACAGGAATAAATCAGCTTATGCTAAATAAGACGGGAACCGAATATACAGGAGTATTTTCTAATGACTTTGATGAGGAAGGAGATTCACTAGTTTTCTTAGGTATTGCTGAACCTCCTCTACACGGAACTATTGTTGGAGATACTATTTATCCTGATGGTTCATTTACTTATATCCATAATGGATTCCAGCAGACAACAGCAGATCAGTTTTCATATGATATGACGGATCTACCACACTCACCTAATTCTTGTGCTACTGTAACTGTTTATCTTAATATTATACCTATAAATCAATGTCCAATACCGGCTGATAATGTATATAATGTTGACGAAGGAGGTACTTTGATAATTTCAGGACTCCCTGACGGTTCAGAGGCTAATTATCTTAGTTTACCTGGAATAATGGATAATGACTCCGATGAAGATTTGGGAACTTTACCAACAATTACTGATAATTTAATTGCATACTATTCATTTAATGAATATTATGATTCCATTCCTGGAGATAGTATTGAGGATGGTGATGGAGGTAAAATAGCAACTATATTAGCTATAAAGAAAGCAAAAGATAGGAGCCCTAATAATTTTGATGGATTCTTGAGGGGTGGAACTCTTGATACTGCTTCTGCACCTCAACCAGATGTGCCTGATGGTAAAGCTGTGTCTCCAGCTATTGCTATTGAGTGGAGTCATCCTCCTCAATATCAAAGGGATAGGTTTATTCCGGGTAAGCTAATTAATTCTTATGAGTATGACGGCTCAAAATCTTTTGTTGAGGTTGAAGATGAAATTTTAAATCTTAAAAGAGATAAATATACTATATCTGGATGGTTTTTATCATATGATCCTTCTGCAGACACCAATTTCCTAAACTTTACAACAGATGATAAAGAGAAAGGACTAGTTTTAGGAATACAAAGTGGTAAAGTATCATTAGGAATTGGTAATGGTGATGCATATAATATTAGAGCACTAAGTGCTGTAAGCAGTGATGATATTACTGCAAATAAATGGTATCACTTTGCTTTGATTAAAGACGGCAATAACTATAAAATATTTCTTGATAAAAAAGAAATATACTCTGAAGATCTTAATAACTCACCTCTTCCTGATCAGCTTTCTAAGCTATTCATTGGAAAATCTAAGGGTGGAAATCATTTTTATGGTCGATTTGATGATTTGCATATTATTGGAGATACTATTTCAGAAGATCAAGTATTGAAGCTTTATTATGGTCTATCTACAACTCTTAGAGGACTACCTGCCTTCGGAGATGTTCAAGTTGGTGTTGATGGATCTTTTGTTTATGTACATAATGGTGTAGGTGGTGAGCCAGAGGATAATTTTATATATGGTTTATCAGATGGATTATGTGAAGAGTTAGCCAATGTTAAGATTATTGTGAAACAAATTAATGATTGTCCTATTGCTGTAAATGATACATTTAATGTTGATGAAGGAGGAACATTATTAGTAGATGCTTTAAATGGAATACTAATTAATGATACTGATGAGGAGGGAGATGATTTAGAATCATCAGTAGTTGATACAGCATTAACTGGTTTACCTCAGAATGGTATTGTTACAATAAATTCTGATGGTTCTTTTGAATATGTACACGATGGAAGTGAAACGCTTGAGGACTCAATTAAATATATTGCAAAAGATGGAGATATAAACTGTGCAGATACAGCAACTATTTATATCACAATAAATCCTGTTGCAGATTGTCCGATTCCTGCAGATGATATATATGTTGTTGAGGAAGGTGGATCAATAACTATAGATAACTGTATTGACATATACCAAGAAGAAGGAACAGGATATGAAAATTGGGAATTAGGTGAACCAAACGAATTATTACCAGATGAAATCTATGCTGAAATTAAAACATCGGGTTTATGGAATGATGTTGAAGTCTCTTCTGATAGAAGATATTTACTTGAAATGGAAAGTGGAGTTACCTCTCTTACTGATCATGTTTACCTAGGTTCTTATCTTGGGCACTCATATTTTAAGTCCAACCTACCATATAATTGGGAAGATTCAAAATTAAGGGCAGAACTGAATGGTGGATATTTAGCTATAATTACCAGCAAAGAAGAAAATGATGCTATTGCTAGTTTTCCATTAGGTGAAACATTATTTATTGGTCTATACCAAGACCCAAGCGATCCGTATTATGAAATCATATCTGGAGGATGGAAATGGATTGACGGTTCTTATTTAAATAATGAAGGAGTTACATTTGAGTTTTGTGGAGTATTAATTAATGATGATAAAGGAGGTGGAGATTCTATATACCTAAGTTATCACGAATCCCCATCCCATGGCACGTTAGATGGTGGTATAGTAAATAGTAAAGGTACTTTTACTTATAATCATGATGGAAGTCAAAATTCCGATACAATTCTATATAAGATTAGAAATTTATTTATCGATGTTATAGACAATACAGATGGGACTAAAACTTATAATGTTACCGATTCTTGCGAAAGTGATTATGGAAGGATTATTATTAATATTAATAATGTAAATGATTGTCCAGTTGCTGTAATAGATACTTTCTATGTTGATGAAGGGGGAACTCTTGACACTACAGGAGTTTTATTAAATGATTATGATGATGATGGAGAATTATTAAGAGCCGAAAAAGATCCAACCTCAGATTTTGAACACGGAAGTGGAAATATTTTTGCTGATGGAAGGTTATTATATACTCATGATGGATCAGAGAATTTTGAAGATAGTATTAGATATAGAGCTCTAGACCTTTCTGATTGTGATAGTTTAGCAAAAGCTATAATTATTATAAATCCTGTTAATGACTTACCTGTTTCAGAGAAAGATAGTTTTGAGGTTTTTGAAGGAGAGACTCTTATTGTGGATGCTTCAAATGGTTTGTTGACTAATGACACAGATGCTGAGGGAGATAATTTAAGAGTTTTTATTGTAAATGATGTGACAGTAGGAAAATTAGATTTAAATGAAGATGGATCCTTTACTTATGAGCATGATGGAAGTGATAATCCAAATGAAGTTTGCTTTACATATGTAAGTTATGATGGTACCGGCTTTTCTGAAGAAACTGAAGTTTGTATTAAAATATTAAATAGAGTTCCTGATTGTCCTGATATTATTGAATATTCAGTTCTTGAAGGAGAAGTTTTAACCACAGATATTACTAATGGTATTCTTGAAAATTATTGTCAAGATCCAGATCCGCAGGATGTGATGAGAGTTATTCCTGACTCTTTACACGCATCTTTAACGGGTGCATTTGTATTAAATGACGATGGTACTTTTGTTTATGATCATGACTGTTCAGATGATCCTAACGAAACATGGTTCACTTATTTTGTAACTGATGGCGAGGATACAACTCAGGTTGCAGATACTGTTAAAATTAGTATACTAAATGAGTGTCCTGTAGGTAATGATGACTTGTATAGTGGTGTTAGTGAGGGAGATGCCCTAAATATTGACCCCTTTAATGGTGTTCTTGCTAATGATACAGATCAAAACACATGTGATATACTAGAAATACAGCTCCATGAAATACCTTCTTATGGGGATTTAACTTTAAATGACGATGGCTCTTTTGAATATCTCCATGATGATAGTGAAAACTTTATGGATGAATTTGTTTATTTATTAAGAGATGGCGAATGTGCGATACCAGATACAGTCACTGTAACAATAAGAATTGAACCTGTTCCTGACACACCTCCTGTAGCAGTTGCAGATTCTTTTGATTGTATAAATGAGGGCGATTTCCTTCAAATTCTTCTTTCAGAAGATGGTGTTTTATCAAATGATTATGATGATGATCCAGGACAAACTTTGACTGCGATTCTGGTTGATTGGCCTCTTCATTATGATAACTTTATATTCAATCCTAATGGAACTTTCATATATACCCATGATGGTGGTGAGTCAACAACAGATTCTTTTACATATTTTGTTCGCGATGATACAGGTTTAGAAAGTGATATAGTTACGGTTACTCTTTGTATTAATCCTGTTAATGACTGCCCAATAGCTGCTGACGATGTCTTTAATATTACTGAGGGAGATGTAATTGACTCAACATTAATATTTAATGATTTTGATATTGAAGATAATGATCTATTGGTTATTGTACTTTCTCCTCCTTCAATTGGTGGTTTTAGTTGGGATCAAGATGGAACATTCACATACACTGCGCCTGATGATATCCTAGCTCCTGGACCTGAAATAATTACTTTTGACTATGTTCTCTCTGACATCGATGATGTTTTTCTTAATTGTAATGATACTGCTACTGTTACAATTGTAATTAATTATGAGAATGATTGTCCAGAAACTGCAAATGACTCAATAATTGTAGATGGTAGTGTTGCTAGTTCAAGAATTATAAATGTTTTGGAAAATGACACTGATTCTGACTCGGAAATAGATACTACAAGTGTAAAAATTATTTCTGGCCCAACTTTTGGGGATGCTATATCAAATATTGATGGTACTATAACATATAATTTTGATGAGTCTCCTATTCCTTTTGATACAATTACTTATAGTGTTAGGGATTATGAAGGTTGTGAAGTTTTAGGACAAGTTTATATATATGTCGAAAACCTCAGGAATCCAATTTATAATTTACCAAATTACTTCACTCCTAATGGTGATGATTTCAATGATTATTTTGTGATAAAATATCAAAATATTTTAAAGGAAGATTTGAGTTTTGAGGTGAAAATTATGGATAGATATCAAAGAATTGTTTATCAAGGAGTTGTAGAATCAACTGATAAAATTTGGAATGGTATGAATTCATTTACTTCTGAAATTGTTAAAACAGATTTTTATTTCTACGAAGTAACCCCAGTTGAGTATTATAATACGCCTTATGTAAGAAGAAGAGATAAACTATTGGGAACTATCTACCTTGAGAAAGAAAGATAGGTCTACTTAGAAAAATTATATATTGCAAAAGTTGCTAACCAGTGTTCACCACCGTATCCACTTTTAAACATTATTTCATATCCTTTTATGGAATGATTTTTTGCAATATTCTGTAATAATTTTTTATCAGCATCATTATTGAGTTTTGTCGCAATATCCTTTAATGTCCAAGCTCTATGAAACATGAGTCCAATTAGATGGCCAATTCCTGGGTCTTCTGGGTCAAGAACTTCTGGTGGATTAATAATACTTCCAAAGTCTTTTTCATTGAAGGAAGGGATAAAATTATAAAACCATTTATTAAATTCTGGTTTATTAAGTACAAATGACATTAAACTAGCTTCAGCAAGACAAGGTGATAGAAAATCTGTTCCTGATGGCTCATAATTTGTTGGGCAATTTTTATCTCCAAAGAAATTTTTTATACTATAATCTTTAATCTTATTCATTAAAACATCATCTTTTACAAGAGTAGCATATTCAATCATTAGAGAAAATGAAAAGGCTGTATTCGCATGTGTGCCAGGTCGGAGTGGAGTTGAAAGCTTATCTAAAAATTTAATAGTTCTGTCACTTAATAGTTTGACTAGAGGTTTCATATTTGATGCCCATATCTGAGCTCTTTCATCTTCCCATGTCACTAACTCCGAATATAATTTCATTAGCCATGCCCAACCATAAGTTCTTTCAAATCCTTTTGCGAAGTCTTGTTTAAAAAATTCATATTCTTTATTTAAATTTTCTTCGCTTAGGTTGTTTTCTAGTTTATTTAAAATAACTTCTCTCTCTGAAATTTCTGGAAAATCTTTTAAAATTTTAATCATTGCCCAATGTCCATGAACAGCTGAATGCCAATCCCAGCAACCATAAAATGATGGAGTTATTTCATAGTGTGGTTTTAACCAATTTTCATCAACAAATCTATATCCTATTTTGTATGGATATTTTTTGTCAACACATTTTATAGAAAGAGAAACTAACTCCTTTGCAAGGGTTTCATCAAGTTTAATGTTTTCAACATTTTCTATTTCTTTATTAATTGTACATCCTGAAAAAAACAAAAAAAATAACACATTATATATTCTCATTTTTTACTTGCATTAAATAATTTTTCTTTTTCTTTTTTTGAAAGACTTGAATAACCACTTTCTGAAATTTTATCAAGTATTTTATCAATTTCATCTTGTGAAATATCAAATTTTTGTTCCTTATTGATTATAGTTTCCTTTCTTTTTTCTGTATTACTTTTCTTTTTAAAAATATTAATTATATTAATAATTCCCTCACCCATATTAATCCCATTTTGAAGTTGTCTAATGAATAAGTATCCAATCATAGCTCCACCCAGATGAGCAATTTCTCCACCAGCATTTGATCCAGTAACATCTAGGAAAGATAGTAATATATAGAAAAGTGCAATATATTTTATTCTTACAGGTCCTAGAAAAAGTAGATAGAAAGTATAATTTGGTAATAGAGTTGCAGAACCAGCTACTACACTAAAAACACCAGCCGAAGCCCCGAGCATTAACGAATCTGAAATTCTACTTTCATAATATGGTATAATATTAAATAATGCCATGTAAGATAAACCACCAACGATACCTCCAAGAACATATAAAGAAATTACTGCATTACTTCCAATATTGTCTTGTATTATTTTACCAAACCAATATAAAAAAAGCATATTCCACAGAATATGTGTAAAACTCAAATGTAAGAAGAAATATGAAATCAAAGACCAAGGTTGTATAATAAAAGAAGTAAAAGAAGCAGGAAGCATTAATTTATTAATAGAATAGTTAAAAAATTCACCACTACCGGACAGTGTTAAGAATATTTCGATAAAGCTAGCTCCAACAAAAATTATTACATTAATTAAGATAATTTTTACGAGTGCATTATTTTGTTTATTCCATGCATCTTTAAAATCTTCAATTATAAAATTTGCCATTATTAATAATAAGTTCCGTATTTATTTTTCCAATACCTCAATATAATATAAGCGATTAACATCCCTCCCAAATGAGCTAAATGTGCAACATTATCACCAGGCATCCTATTAAACTCACTCCATAATTCATAAAAACCATAAACTAAAACAAGATATTTAGCTTTAATAGGTATAGGGGGTATGAGTAGCATTAATTGCATATTAGGAAATAACATTGCAAATGCTAGTAATATCCCAAAAACTGCTCCAGATGCTCCAACCATTGGTATATCTGTTTTAGAATTTAATAAAACATATGCATAACTTATACTCTTGTCTATATTCTTTGATGAATTTGGATTGACTGAATATTCATCTTCGATAAAATTATAAACTTGGTTATAATATTCTTTTCCCTCATTTAGAAATAATTTTCTAAAAGCCTCAGGAGAGGGCTGATTTATATATTTGTTTACCTTATTTTCCAAAGAATAATTTTCAATAAAATTTACTCCAGTATATAGAATGCCTGCACCTATACCAGTAATCAAATAAAATGTAAAAAATTTACTTGACCCCCAAACCCTTTCTAAAATAGGAGCAAATACTATCACAGCAAACATATTACTAAAAAGATGACCAAATCCTGCATGAATCCACATATAGGTTAGAAACTGATAAGGCTGGAAATTTTCTGAAAGAATATATCTTAGTCCAAATTCTTCGATTATGAAACCACTAGTAAAAATGAAAATTATTCCATTGATAATTAAAATATATTTAGCGGCTGGTGTTAGGTTAAACATTAAAATAAATTTTCTACTTTATCAATACCTAATTCTATGAAATTTTGTTTCCCATCAGGAGAATACTTTGGGTTTTTACAAGCA
>MDTG01410326.1_pt1 | contig 10356 bp, 9 predicted proteins | sample 811421 | NCBI WGS metagenome assembly MDTG01 (sample SAMN05326645, study PRJNA326480) | marine metagenome | isolation source: seawater | place: Pacific Ocean: South East | collected 2011
AGGTAAAAATGATAAGAAATTATATAAAAAATTTATTGGTTCTAGGACCACCATTTTATTAGAAATATTAAATAAAACAAATAATGCGCCATTTGGATCTCCAATAGTTAAATAATTTTTAAAGTTAACGAAAAAATCTAAAATAGATAAATTATTCAAATCCCTTACTTGAGTAAAAAATGGAAAAAAAAATAGCAAAAAAATAAAAATAGAAACAAATAAAAGAATTATTTTTTTAAATGATAAAGACTTATTATTGTATGTAAAAAAGTAAATTAGAATACAGAAAATTATTATAAATGGATTTTTATCAGAAGTTAAAAAAGAAAAATAAGTTAAGAAAAAAATAAAGATTAAAAATTTTATTTTTAAATTTTTTCTATTGTTAGCTAATATCCAGCTTAATAAAAATAAAATTGTATACTTTAAGAATGCAAAAGTTGATGTATTTAATTGTTGATTACTGGTATAACTACTAAAAGTTAGAAACAACTGATCAGAAAAAAAAAATAAGAATAAAGCTAATAGTGAATAAGTAAAAAACTTTAAACTTCCATAATATGCATCTTCATTTATATGATTATTTTCTTTTTTCTTTAGTGAAAAAGAAGGCGCCAAATAACCAATCAAAAATAAAAAATAAAAAATAACGATATGCATCATTATTCTAAAATCATTAAATAAACTCATATGATTCATACGCTGTAAGATTAATCCATTGCTTGATATAGCACGTTGCCCTTGTTCCCATATCCGCTGCTCGCTCATTAAATCAACAAAAATAAAAGGATAAATATTGTATACAGCAAAAAAAATCGTAAATATCAATAAAGGTATTTGATGAAAATAATTATTTAATTTTTTATAACAATAAAAAAAAATTAAAAATATAGGTGAAAAAATTAAAATATTCACTTCATTAGAGATATTTATAAAATTTTAAATACCATTTAACAAATCTTCTAATACCTACTTTGGTTGATACTTTTGGTTTCCATTTAAAATTTTTTTTCATTAAATTTATATTTGCACTTGTCTCTTTTATATCTCCAGCTTGCAAAGGTAAAAAATTAATTTTTGCTTTTCTTTTAATAACTTTTTCTATCTCAGATACAAAATTTAAAAGTTTTTCAGGTTTACTGCTTCCAATATTGTATACATTAGAGAGCATATCTTGAGATTTAGAAATTTTTTTCTTTTTTTCTAATTTTTTTTGAAATTTTAAATTTTTATTAATTATCTTATATATTGCGTTAACAACATCATCTATATACGTAAAATCTCTTGAGTGATCTCCATAATTATAAATATCAATTGGCTTATTTTCTATTATATTTTTAGTAAACTTAAACAATGCCATATCTGGCCTGCCCCAAGGCCCATAAACACTAAAAAATCTCAATCCAGTTGTAGGTAAATCATATAAATGACTATATGCATATGCCATAAGCTCATTAGATTGTTTCGTTGCCCCATAAATGTTAGAGGGCGATCTAATATCATCAGTTTCTGAAAAAGGTTTTTTTTTATTTTGACCATAAACACTAGATGAGCTTGCATAAATAAGATGTTTTATATTGTGGTGCCTACATTTTTCAAGAACATTTAAAAACCCTAGCAAATTACTATCAACATAAGCATAGGGATTTGTAATTGAATAACGCACCCCGGCTTGAGCGGCTAAATTGATAACAATTGAAGGCTTATGTTTTACAAATATTCTTTCAAGAGCAGTTTTATTTGTAATATCAACCCTATGATGTAAATAGTTTGAAAATTTTTTTAATCTGCTAACACGAGCATTTTTAAGTTTAATATCATAATAATTATTATGATTATCTATTCCAACGACATATTTACTATTTTTTAAAAGTTTAAGCGCCAATTCAGATCCTATAAATCCAGCTGTTCCAGTTACTAGAATTTTAATCATATTTAACTAGTTCATTTATTTTGGAGACTATGTAATCAATTTGCTCAACTGATAAAAAAGCATTCATAGGTATGCTCAAGACCTCCTCTGAAGCTTTATTAGAAATAGGAAAGTCATTTATTTTATAATTAAGATAACCAAAACACTCCTGACGATGTAGAGGAACAGGATAAAAAACTGAAGTTGGGATATGCTCCTTGTCCAATCTTGATCTTAAATCGTTTCTATTTTTTACTCTTAAGGTATATTGTGCCCATGCACTTTTCATATTTGGTCTTATAATTGGAGAATTTAAACTTTTTGAAAGCGCATCTGTATACAAATCTGCTACTTTTTGACGTGCATTTAATTCTTTTTTAAATTTCGGTAATTTAGCTAATAAGATTGCAGCTTGAATAGTATCTAAACGCCCACCTATACCAATATATTTATGATAATAGCGTTTATTTTGGCCATGGACTCTGAGCAATTTAATTCTGTCAGCATATTTGGGGTTGTTAGTAAAAACAGCACCTCCATCGCCATAGCAACCTAAAGGTTTTGAAGGAAAAAAACTTGTCGTGGAGATGTCTCCTAAATTACTATCTTTTACATCATTGCAAGATGAACCAAAGCTTTGGGCACCATCAATTATCACTTTTAAATTATATTTTGATGAAATAGCTTGTATAGAATCCATATCAGCGGGTTGTCCATAAAGGCTTACAGGCATAATTGCTTTTGTTTTCCTTGTAATTGCAGCTTCAATTAGTTTAGGATTTATGTTGTAAGTTTCTGGATCAATATCAACAAATACAGGCTTTGCTTTTAATAGTGCAATCATTTCTCCAGTAGAAATCCAAGTAAAAGGGGTAGTAATCACTTCATCACCTGGTTTTATATCTATTGCCATAAGGGCTAACAACAATGCGTCAGTTCCTGATGAACAGGTAATAGCATATTTTGCACCAGTAAAGTTTTGGAATTCTTGTTCAAGTAATTGTACTTCTTCTCCTAAAATATAATTAGACTTATCAAGAACGGCTTTAATATTTTTATCTATTGCTAATTTGTATTCTTGATACTGTAATTGTAAATTTGCAAAATCAATTTTCATATGAAATTTTCAATGGTTACTTTATCCTTTTTTAACTTATAGATATGTTTTGTATGTTTACATAATGTCTCTGCATTTCCTTTAAGAGGTAAATCTAATTTCTCTCCATATTGACTTATCCAACCAACTTGATTGCCAGGGACTCCAATCATAAGCGCGTAGCTAGGAACATCTTTAGTAATTACTGCTCCGGCTCCAATAAATGAGTATTCTCCAATTGTTACTCCACATACAATAGTACAATTTGCTCCTAATGTTGCTCCTTTTTTGACTAACGTTTTACGATATTCATTTTTTCTAATTATTTCAGATCTTGGATTGTTTACATTTGTGAAAACACAAGAGGGCCCACAAAACACACCATCTTCAAGTGTCACACCTTCATATACGCTTACGTTGTTTTGTATTTTAACTTTATTTCCAATATTAACACTTGGTCCCACAACAACATTTTGGCCAAATGAACAATCTTTGCCAATTTTACAGTCTTTCAATATATGGCTAAAGTGCCAAATTCTTGTCCCTTCTCCAATTATTACGTTTTCGTCAATAAAAGAGGTATCATGAACAAATACATTTTTGTTATTAGATTTTATTTTCATTTATATCAAAGTTCCTAGCTTTTATTGAAATAAAGGCAACAATACAATAACTACTTTTTTGCTTATATGATGGGGTTGAAAATAAGTAAAACAACGTTCCAACTATTATAACAAGATTAATTGTCACAAAGTAAATTTAAAAAATCAATAAAATTATTTAGTGGGCAATAGGTAAAATTAATTGTTGAACTCTTATTTAAAAAATTTTTTTGAATTACTTTTGCCATATAAAGAAAATTAGTTCTTAGTGCTAATAATTTAATCATATTTTAGTGTTTGGTTCTTTATATGTGATTTAGTTGCAGCAGTTAAAACTTGGAGAACCCGTAAACCTTCAAAACCATCTGTAACAGGTATTATATTATTTTCTACCACATCAATGAAATGTTGACATTCATTTTTAAGAGGTTCCGTTTCACTAACTTCAATAAAATTTTGACTAATTTTATTTATTGATGATAAATCTTTATTTATTTCAACTTTATATTTCAACTTTTCTAATTTTTTATTCCAAGGTTTATCATCGTCAAATATAAGTATCCCATCTTCTCCAGAAATAACTAATTTAACTTCTTTTTTAGGATTTAGCCAAGAAACTCTAATATCAGATTTTAAACCTGATTTGAATTCTAAGTGGATTGAAGCCATATCTGCGAGATTCTTTTGTATAACTGAAGATGATTTACAGCTTATAAATTCTGGTTCTTGATTAACTAAAGATAGTATCATAGAGATATCATGTGGCGCAAAACTCCAAATCACATCTTCATTAGATCTAATTTTTCCAAAACTCAATCGGTTAGAATAAATATAATTCAACTTTCCAATATCGCCGTCTTGAATTAATTTTTTAATTTTTATAAAAATTGGATGATAATGTAATAGATGGCCTACCATCAATTGTACTTTGTTGTGTTTTGAAGAGGCAATCATTAAATTCGCTTCTTCTTCACTTAGAGCTATTGGTTTTTCAACAAATACATGTTTGCCTTTATTCATTGCTTCGATTGCCATAGATGCATGAAGTTGAGCCGGAACAGCTAGTGCCACACCTTTAATATTAGTATCATCTAAAATTTCATCAAAAACTGAGTTTTTTACATTATATTTTTTAGCGAGTGAATTGGAAATTAAATGATTTGGATCACAAATTGATGCCAACACATCCAACTCATAAAAATTTCTGACAAGATTTTTTCCCCAGTGGCCACAGCCAATAACTGCTATAAATTTACTCAAATTATTCCTTAAAGAGCTAAAATAGAAAATAACTTTCTATAGACGAAAAACATCGAATCCCTCATTAATCATTTTCTTTTTACTATAGATTGATTTTACATCTGCTAATACCGGATTACGACCTCTACATCTACTTTTAAGGTCAGTTGGTGTTATTTTTCTAAATTCATTATGACCAACAGCAACAATTAAACTGTCCACTTTTTTTTTAGCATTTATATGTTCTAACTTAATACCAAAGATATTCATAACGTCTTTAGAATTAGCCCATGGGTCATCGACAATCACATTTAATCCCCATTTTTTAAGCTCATAGACTAAATCAGCGATTTTGGTGTTTCTAATATCTGGGCAATTTTCTTTAAATGTGAAGCCCATAACCCCCACTCTGGATTTTTTTATATCATATCCACTATTGATCATTTTTTGAATAAACTTTTTAACAAGATAAATTGACATATTATCATTAATTCTTCTTCCAGCTAAAATTAATTGCGCATTGTAATTTACTTTTTGAGCAGCATGGGTTAGATAATATGGGTCTACGCCAATACAGTGCCCTCCTACCAAACCTGGACGAAAATGAATAAAATTCCATTTACTACCCGCCGCTTCTAATACTTCAGTTGTATCTAAATCTAATCTTTCAAATATTATTGATAATTCATTAACAAGCGCTATGTTCAAATCTCTTTGTGTATTTTCTATAACTTTCGCTGCTTCAGCGACTCTAATACTTGCGGCCTTGTAAGTTCCTGCAGAAATAATGCTTTTATATAAATCATCAACTATATTTGCTACTAAAGGTAATGATCCACTTGTAATTTTTTTAATTTTAGTAAGTGTATTTACTTTGTCACCAGGGTTCACTCTTTCAGGACTATAACCACAAAAAAAATCTTTATTAAAACTCAGTCCAGAAGCAGACTCGATTTCTGGGACACAAATATTTTCAGTGGCTCCCGGAAATACTGTTGATTCAAAAATTACAATATCATCTTTGCTCAATACCGAGCCAACAACCCTTGAAGCTTCAAGTAAATAATTTAAGTCTGGTTTTTTTGAACTGTCAATAGGTGTGGGAACTGTAATTATATAAATATTACAATTTTTTAGATCTAAAAATTGATGAGTGAATTTAATATTTTTTTTTACTTCAATTATTGATTTTTTTTCTACCTCATGAGTAATATCGAAATTATTTTTTAACTCTTGAATTCGAGATTTGTTATAATCATATCCTACTACTTTATATTGTTTTGCAAATGCAATAGAAAGCGGCAATCCTACATAACCTAATCCGATAATTCCAATTTTTTTTTTATTATTCAATTCTAAAATCTTAATTATCTTTTTTTTCTATATAAATTGAATGTGAAGGAAATGCAAAAGATGTATTATGTTTCTCAACAATATGTTTAATTTTAAATACTAAATCCTCTTTAATATGTAAATAGCTTTTCCATTCATTAGTATTTGTAAAAGCATATATAAGTATATCAATACTAGAATTATTAAATTTTTCTACTCGAACAAATAATTGATAACTATCGTTCATTATAAAATTGCCACTTGAACTAATATATGACTCTATGTCCTGACAAATATCTCTAAGTTGAATAACTGAAGTATCATAGGTAAGACCGATTATCCAATTAATTCTTCGATATTTACGGTCTGAATAATTTAAAATTGATGTGTCTGAAAAGACATAGTTGGGTATGGATATAGATGATGAATCAAATTTTCTGATTAAAGTTGATCGAAAGCCAATATGCTCAACAGTTCCTGTAGCATGACCAGTAACTTCAATGACATCATTAAGATTAAATCTTTTTTCAAAAATTATAATGATACCTGAGATTAGATTCTTAAATAAGTCTTGTGCGCCAAGGGCAACTGCAACACCAAATAATCCAAGACCAGCAATTACAGGACCGATCTTTATTCCCCATGTTTCAAGTACTGCAACAATACCTAATATTATTATTAAGTATTTTAAAGATCGAGTAAGCCATAAAAAAAGAGTTTTTGACATAAGCTCTTCGTATTTTTTAAATACTTGAGAAAATGGAAAAAGAGCTTGGTGAAGAAACCAAAAAATAAAAATTGTAAATAAAGTTTGATTTATATTTTCTATTAAAATTCCAAACTGGCTACCAGAGTTAACAAACATACCAATTAAAATAAAAACAATAATAAAAGGTAAAGTTCTCAAAGGTGGAGATAGGGACTCAAAAAGGTTATCATCAATTTTGTTAGATGTTTTTTGAATTAAATTTTTTATTTTAGAAACAATTAATTTTGCAAAAAAACCCCTAATGAGAATTGCACAAAAGAGTGAGAAAATAATAGTAGCGATTTCTAACAGAGAGAGGCCCAAATTACTTTGTTCAAATATATAATAAATATAATTTTTAATTTTATTTAATAATTCTATCACTTCGATCACCAAATAAGTATTTCATGAAAAAACCCAAAGACAACATAATCATAACATTTTGCCAATTATTATATAAACTTAAATGAGGAATAAGCGGCCATATACTAACAAACATTATTATTGTAAATATTGTTAAATTAGAAGAAAGTTGTTTGCCATTAATTTTATCAAATTGAACAAAAGATTGTTTTGTCAACATAAATAATAAACTAAGAAATGAAGAAAGTAAGAATAGAAAACCAACTACTCCTAATTCTGATAAAATTTGAAAATAATAGTTATGAGGATGAGAAATGCATTTAGACTTAAAATCATACTCTGTTTTATCACATTGCAAATCATAATTATCTGGTCCAATGCCAAATAGTGGATGGTCTATAAATAACTTAAGTGCTGCTTTAAAATGATACTCATAACCTTTGCTATATGGCAAAAATCCTATCTCTGTATTAGAGATTTGCGCTAAAGAACGATCAATTACTCTCTTTTTTGCAATAGGATCAATAGATATAGAAATCAAAATAAAAACGAATAAAAAAATAAAAGATAGAATAACTTTAGTTCGGTATCGGTTTTTAAAAAAACAGGTTAGCAATAAAAAAAAAGTGTAAACAAAAACGGCTGCTCTTTCTCCTGAGAGAAATATGGTCAAACCAGTTAAAGATATTAAAAAAATAAATAATAAATAAAATATTTTATTTTTTTCAAACATTTGAAAAGATAGAGCAAAAAATAGCATAAATATGTATGCGAGATATCTTCCAATTTTAGGCTCATCGTAAAAAAATCCTGTTAGACGATCAGCACTATGTTTTGGAAAACCTAATATATTAAATCCAACAAAGTATTGGTAAATTCCATCAATACAAACTACTAAAAGACACAAGAATGAAATTATAAAAAGTAAATTAATCACGTAATGATTTTTATCAATTAAATACCAAACGCCCATAGCAAAAAAAATATATCGAAAATAAAATACACTTCCTGAGTTGAATAAAGACTCAAATGGAAATTCAGAAAATATTGAACGAAGAACGCTATAAATGCAAAAAATTAAAAAAACTTGAACTATAGGATTTTGGTAATAACTCCATTGTTTTTTCAAAATAGAAATCACTAAAAAATATATAGCAACTGTAGATAGCATTATATCTGGTAAGGCAGGGCCTGTGATCAATGCAATTGGTAGAAATACAATTAAAGAAGAAAAAATCTTTATATCATATGAGGTAGAAGGATTAAAAAAAAATGATTTAAATGAATTTAATAAAAATTGATGCACTTTTTATAGATTTATAATCTTTTATTGAGTTTTAAAAGTGCAAATGCATGCTGGGTGAAAAATACCCAGCATGTTTGATACAAATATAATTAAAATTCTTACATCATTCCGGGCATGCCACCACCCATGCCACCCATGCCACCCATATCTGGCATTGCAGGAGAAGATTTTTCTTCTGGCTTATCAGTGATCATTGCTTCAGTAGTAGTCAAGAGAGCAGCTACTGAAACAGCATCAATTAATGCCGTTCTGACAACCTTAGTTGGATCAACGATACCTGCTTTGACAAGGTCACAGAACTTACCGGATTGAGCATCAAAACCATAAGAGTTATCTTTACTCTCTAGAATTTTGCCAGCAATCACTGCACCATCATGACCAGCATTTTGAACAATTTGCTTTAAAGGAGCAGAGAGCGCTCTTTTAACAATATCAACACCATAACGTTGATCATCATTTTCCACTTTTACATTTTTAAGAACATTTGTAGCATATAAAAGAGCTGTTCCGCCACCAGGTAAGATGCCTTCTTCTACTGCAGCTCTTGTTGCATGCATCGCATCTTCTACACGGTCTTTTTTCTCTTTTACTTCTACTTCAGAAGCACCACCAACTTTGATCACAGCTACACCACCAGCAAGCTTTGCTAATCTTTCTTGTAACTTTTCTTTATCGTAGTCAGATGTTGTCTCATCAATTTGTTTTCTGATCTGATCACAACGCGCTTCGATATCTTTCTTCTTGCCCGCACCACCAACGATGGTTGAGTTTTCTTTATCAACAACAACTCTTTTTGCTTTTCCAAGCATGTCCATTGTGACTGACTCAAGCTTAATACCCAAATCTTCACTGATGACCTGGCCACCAGTAAGAATTGCAATGTCTTCTAACATCGCTTTTCTTCGATCACCAAAACCAGGAGCTTTCACCGCAGCGATTTTGAGGCCACCTCGTAGCTTGTTTACCACTAGAGTAGCTAAGGCTTCTCCTTCAACATCCTCTGAGATAATTAAAAGTGGTTTGCTTGATTGAACAACTGACTCTAAAAGAGGAAGCATTGGCTGTAGGCTTGATAGTTTCTTTTCATGTAAAAGAATTAGACAATCATCCATTTCAGCTTTCATTTTATCAGCATTAGTTACGAAATATGGGCTTAAATAACCACGATCGAACATCATACCTTCAACTACATCTAATTCTGTGTCTAGGCTTTTTGCCTCTTCAACAGTAATGACGCCTTCTTTACCAACTTTTTGCATTGCATGTGAAATCATCTGACCAACTTCATCATCACCGTTAGATGCAATAGTACCTACTTGCTGTACTTCTTTATCGGACTTTACAGCTTTTGAGTTTTTTTGAAGCTCTTTGATAATTGCATCCGCTGCAGTATCCATACCTCTTTTTAGATCCATAGGGTTTAGACCAGCTGCCACAGCTTTCATCCCTTCAGTTGCAAGGGCTTGACATAATACGGTAGATGTTGTTGTACCGTCACCTGCTAGATCATTTGTCTTGCTTGCCACTTCTTTAATCATCTGTGCGCCCATATTTTCAAATTTATCGGCTAGTTCGATTTCCTTTGCCACAGTAACACCGTCTTTGGTTGTTCTTGGGGAGCCAAAAGATTTGTCGATCACAACGTTTCTGCCCTTTGGGCCTAATGTAACTTTGACAGCATCCGCTAAGATATTAATACCTTTGAGCATTTTTGCTCTAGCGTCTGTGCCAAATTGAATTAATTTTGCTGACATTTAA
>MDTG01421146.1_pt1 | contig 10356 bp, 9 predicted proteins | sample 811421 | NCBI WGS metagenome assembly MDTG01 (sample SAMN05326645, study PRJNA326480) | marine metagenome | isolation source: seawater | place: Pacific Ocean: South East | collected 2011
CGATTAGAATATAATAAAAATGAGGGCGATTAGCTCAGCGGTAGAGCGCCTGCCTTACAAGCAGGATGTCCCTGGTTCGAACCCTGGATCGCCCATTCCTTTTGAAAAAAGCAAAATACTTGAGATTCATAATCTCACTATTACCTAAATTTTAGGAGATCTAGTTTTATTAAATATTTACTTTGTATTGAATTCACTTATTAAAAAAGTTTTGTTGATTTATTTAAGGAGTAATGGTTAATTATGTCTTTTGTAAAAAATGGATTATTAACCTTTATTTGCACATACCAATATAAAATAGTAAGAAACTAACCGATGCAATAGAAAAGATGAATATTTCAAAAGATGATTTCAAATTAAGTAATTACTCCCCTCAAGAAGTAGAACAGAAATGGCAAGATGTATGGCAAAATTCAAAAGCTTTTCAAGCGGACTCTGAGAAAGAAGAGGATCCTTTTTGCATTATTATACCTCCTCCCAATGTTACAGGATCCTTGCATATGGGTCATGCATTTAATACTGCTTTGATTGACGTGATCGTTAGATTTCAAAGACTATCTGGCAAGAATGTCTTATGTCTTCCTGGTACTGATCATGCTTCTATCGCTGTTCAAACAATACTTGAAAAACAAATTAAGGAGGAAGGATTAACAAAGGAAGATATAGGGAGAACTGAATTCTTGCGAAAAGCTTGGCTATGGAAAGAGGAGAGCGGAGGAAATATTGTTTCTCAATTGAAAAAAATGGGATACTCAGTTGATTGGGGGAGAGAACGTTTTACTCTTGACGATCAATTGAATAAAGCAGTAGTACATGCATTTCAAGAACTTTATAAAAGAGATCTTATCTATAGAGGGGAATATTTAGTCAATTGGTGTCCTGCCTCTCAATCTGCTGTTAGTGATCTTGAAGTTGAGATGAAAGAAGTAAATGGATCTCTTTGGTATTTTAAATATCTATTTATTCAAGAGAATGGTAACCCATCAACCGGATACTTAGAAGTTGCGACTACAAGACCAGAGACATTATTAGGGGATACTGCAGTTGCTGTTAATCCTAACGATACAAGATATAAAAAACTTATTGGAAAGCAAGTAATGGTTCCTTTTATTAATCGTCCTATCCCAATAGTTGGAGATTTACATGTAGATATGGATTTTGGTACGGGATGTGTAAAAGTAACCCCTGCACATGATCCGAATGATTTTGAAATTGGGAAAAGGCATAATCTAAGACAAATTAATATTATGAATAAAGATGGGACTCTTAATAATAATGCTGGAAAATTCCAAGATTTAGATAGATTTGATGCAAGGAAAAAAATTATCACAGAATTAGATGAACTTGGCTTGTTAACCAAGATAGAAAACTATAACCATACAGTTCCTTTCTCTGATAGAGGGAAGGTCCCTATTGAACCACTTTTATCAACTCAATGGTTTCTAAAAATGGATCAGATATCTAAAGAGTGCTTGAAGAAGCTTGAATTTGATGAACCGAAATTTTTCCCTTCCCGATGGAAGAAAGTCTATAAAGACTGGTTAACTAATATTAATGATTGGTGTATTAGTAGGCAGTTATGGTGGGGCCATCAAATTCCAGCATGGTATGTATTACAGAGTTCTGATAATGTTATTAATCAAGAGACTCCATATATTATTGCTTCTAATGAAAAACAGGCTCAAGAAGAAGCTAAACAAAAATTTGGTCCAAATATAAAAATTGTTAGAGATAAAGATGTTTTGGATACTTGGTTTTCAAGCGGACTTTGGCCTTTTTCGACACTTGGCTGGCCAAATCAAAATGAAAAGGATTTTCAAGTATGGTATCCAAATAGTGTTTTAGTCACAGGCTTTGATATCATTTTTTTCTGGGTAGCAAGAATGACAATTCTCGGGAATACTTTTACCTCAGAGATGCCATTTAAGGATGTTTATATACATGGCCTAGTAAGAGATGAAAATAATAAAAAAATGAGTAAAAGTGCAGGTAATGGAATAGATCCTATTCTTCTAATTGATAAGTATGGTTCTGATGCATTGAGGTTCGCTCTGATAAGAGAAGTTGCAGGCTCCGGTCAAGATATTAGATTAGATTTTGATAGAAAAACAAAAACATCATCAACAATCGAAGCATCAAGAAATTTTGCTAATAAGATTTGGAATGCTACAAAATTTGCCTTGATTAATGTGAAATGTGATTTTCGTGAATTACATTTAATAGATGACTTACGTGAGCTTGAATTATCTGATAAATGGATATTGTCAAAACTAAATAAAACCAAGATTGCTTTGTCTCAGCTTATTAAAGATTATAAATTGGGTGAGGCTGCAAAGCTTATATATGAGTTTGTTTGGAATGACTTTTGTGACTGGTATGTGGAATTATTAAAACCTAGATTTTTTAATAAAGAAGGTCAAAGTAAGAAAAATGCAGAGGTTATTCTAATTGAAATTTTGAATTGTATTTTTATAATGATGAATCCTTTCATGCCTCATATTACCGAAGAACTTTGGCATAAATTGAATGATAAATCAGAAGATGAATTATTATCTAATCAATTATGGCCATCTATTCAGACAAAATATATAGATAACGAATTAGAAAATTCATTTGATCAACTTTTTGAAATTATTAGACTTGTTAGAAACTTAAGAGCGGAACTAGGACTTAAACCATCTCAGCTAATTGAGGTTTTTTTAGTAACTAATAATAAAAAATTACTCAATTTTATTAATCAAATGTGTAATGATATTAAGGCTCTTACAAAATCTTCTACAGTTCATATATTAACTGAAGATCAAATAAATAAAAAAGATTTTGCAAAATCTTTTTCTGGTATTATTTCTGATCTAGAGGTATATTTACCGTTTCAGGATATTGTCAATCTTGACTCTTTACAAGAAAGACTTTCTAAAGATCTGAAGAAAGTAAATATTGAAATAGACAGTTTACAAAAAAGAATTAACAACAAAAAATTTATAGAAAAAGCACCTATAGATGTCGTGGAGGAATGCAGATCTAAATTAAATGAAGCTAATTTACAGCATGAGGCAATTAAAAGAAAATTAGCGATGCTAGATTAATTAGATGAATGATTTATTAGAATTAGTTTCTTATTTAGACTCTGGAATTGGAATTATATATTTTTCTATTATATACATTCTAGCTATTGTTTTCATATTGCCAGCTTCTTGGTTGTCTTTGATGGCAGGTTTTTTATATGGGCCTTTGTTAGGAACATTAATTGTTTTTGTTAGCGCTTTCGTGGGAGCTTCCCTCTCATTTTTATTGGCCAAGAAATTACTCTTTTTGAGAATTCAGAATATAATTAATAATTTTTCAAAATTATCAATATTGGAAAAAATAATTAAAAAAGGTGGATTGAAATTGATTATTTTGACTAGATTATCTCCAATATTTCCTTTTAGTTTACTAAATTATTTTTATGGTTTAAATAGTGTTAGTTATAAGGATTTTTCTATTAGTTTGTTATTTATACTTCCTGGCTCTTACTTATATAGTGCTCTAGGCAGTTTTGCTAGTTCACTTAATGAAATTAAAGATTTAAAAACGAGTAATAATATATTTTTAAATTTAATTAGTGTTTTATCTACCTCTCTTATTGTATTTTTTTTAGCTAAATATGCCAATGAAATAATAAAAGATACTAGTCAAGATTAAATCTTTATATTCATATCTTTTATGCTGGCAAAAAAGATAAACCAATAAAGTCTTATTTTTCCATACAAAGATTTATTGGAAGAAAGTTTTTCATATTTAGCCTGACCACATTCAGTCTTTATAAATTGATAAATTCTTTTTTTATTCATTTAAATTTAAAAGATTAATAAACTCTTCTTCTCCTAGTATATTAATTTTTAATTGTTTAGCCTTTGTTAGTTTACCCCCTGCTTTCTCTCCTGAGATTAAATAATCTATACCACTGCTTATTGAACTTTTAACTAATCCTCCATAGCTTTCTATCCTTTCAATTAGCTCATTCCTTTTAAACTTCTTGATGGTACCTGTAATGACAAATTTCTTATTATAAAAAGGATGATTTATCATTTTATGAATATTATTTTCATCTGAGATTTCATCTTCGAAAATAAAATCGTTATTTTTTAAATCAGAAATTAACTTCAAATTATCTTCATCAGAGAACCAATTAGTTAATGAATCAATAATCTCTAATCCAATACCATTTATATTGGACAATCTATCTGATTTATTGAGACTTGCTTCTTTTAGTACATTAATATTTTTAAATTCTAAGGCTATGTTTTTTGCTGTCACCTCACCAATATGATTTATTCCTAAGGCATAAAGTTTTTTATTCCATAATCGCTTTTTAGATTTTTCAATGCCAAATAATAAATTATTAATACTTTTTTCTCCCATCCTTTCTATTGGATTTAATTTTTGACGATTTAAAGTATAAAGATCAGGAATACTTTGAATTAGTTTAGCTTTAAAAAGTTGTTCAATCATTTTGTTACCTAAGCCGTCAATATTCATAGCGGATTTACTAATCCAGTGCTTAAATAAGCCTATTTGAATGGATGGACACACTTTATTAAGGCATTTTGTTGCTGCCTCTGATTTGTTTTTTGATAATTTTTTTCCACAAGAAGGGCAATATATTGGAAATAGTATTTTGGAGGAACCTTTGATTCGTAATTCGGGAATAACTTTGACTATTTCAGGGATGATCTCTCCTGCTTTTCTCACTACGATGCTATCAAATTCATGAATATTAAGTTCTTCAAATCTATCTATATTATGTAAAGTCGCTCTTGAGACCATTGTCCCTGATAATTGTACAGGGTTAAAATTAGCAACAGGAGTTACATTTCCAGATCTACCGACTTGGAAGTTCAAATTTTTAATTCTTGTTGCTACTTCCTCAGCGGGGTATTTCAAGGCTATTGCCCATCTAGGAGCTTTTTGAGTATGTCCTAATTTATTTTGAGCTTCAATATTATTTAATTTAATTACTACACCGTCCGTATCAAAATCGATTGTTTCTCTTTTCTTCTCCCATAATGAACAATAATTCTTTAGTTCCAAATCACTATTTATTAGCTCTGAATATTTATTAATTTTAAATCCACACTTTTTTAAAAACTGTAATCTATCCCAATGATTTTTATATTCATTATTTAAGTTGAGATTATCAGGGAAAAACACTTGATAAGCAAAAAAATCAAGTTTTCTTCTGGCAACAACTTTTGGATCTAACTGCCTTAAAGAACCAGAGCATGCATTTCTTGGATTTGCAAATAATTGTTCTTTATTCGCTTCCCTCTCTTTATTAATTATTCCAAATGTTTTTAATGAGATAAAAGCCTCGCCTCTAACTTCTAATCGTTTTGGTGCATCCTTTAATCTTAATTTCAAAGGAATTGATTTGATCCTTTTGGCATTATTAGTAATATCTTCTCCTTCTTTCCCATCTCCTCTTGTCGCGGCATTTTTTAAGACTCCATTTTCATATTTTAATGCCATCGCATTTCCATCGATTTTCAGTTCTGCAACTAAAAGATTTTTTTCTAATAATTGTAAGTTTGTTTCTTGTATTACTCTTTTAATTTTTGATATCCAATCATTTAGTTCCTCTAAATTAAAGGCATTATCTAAACTATAAAGAGGAATCGTATGCGTTATTTTTTGAAACCCTTTTGCTATTTGACCACCTAATCTATTGGAAGGACTATCATCAGTCTTTAATTGGGGAAACTTGTTTTCTAATTCAATTAATTCCTTATATAAACTGTCATAAAGGGAATCTTTTATTTGAGGATTATCTAAAGTGTAGTAATAATAGTTTGCATCATCAATAAGTCTTCTTAATTCTTTGATTCTTTTACTGTTGATATTTTCTAAATCCAAGAGAATAATTACTATTTGTTTGCTTTGGCAATTCTATCGATCTTCCAATCCTTATCTATTTTTGCAAAAGTGAAATCCAAAGGCAATTCTTCTTTTTTGTCCTCAGATTTTAAACTTAAAGTAATAATAATTTGATCTTCTTCTACTCTTGGCCGACCTGATTTCAGATTCCGATATTTATTTAAATTTAAGCCTGCTAGGAATTTAAGGAAATCTTGTCTTTTAACATGAGTCTTATAAGTTTTCGAAGTTAGACCATATGCAGCATCTATCCTACCTGCGGCTATTTGATCAAAAAACTTCTTTACTAGCGGATTTATTCCTCTTGCCTCAATAACTAGCTTTACAGCATTAAAAGTCCAGAATGAAATCAAAGCCACGCCTCCCGCGAGAAGGGCTTTAACTCCAAGATCTTTTATCAAAGTAGCATCCATAATTAATCTTTTTTTACTACTTTAAATAAATAAATCGATTTTGATGACTTTATTTGTCAAAATAATAATAAATATGATTCATATGAGCTTAAGACCACTTTTACCAATATTTCATAAATTCAATAGACTATTTTTCGATAGTTCACTCACACAAAAAAGTATTCCACTTATAAATATAAGGTGGAGTGATAATAGATTAAAAACGACTGCAGGATTTTATAGAAGAAGAATCATTAAGGGCAATATAATATCTGAAATTGTTTTATCTAAACCCATATTGCAGAATTTATCAATAAAAGAGATTGAAAGTACTTTATGCCATGAAATGATTCATGCATGGATTGATAGAACTTTAAAGGTTCATGAAATTCATGGCTCAAATTTTTTTAGGAAAATGAATCAAATAAATTCTCAACAAGATAATTTCCAAATTACTATTAAACATGATTTCCCTGTTCTCAGGAATAAATTAAAATATGTTGGAATCTGTTCTTATTGTGGTGAAAAATATATGTATAGAAAAAGAGTAAGAAATATTTCCTGCAAAAAATGTTGCAATTTATTCTTTAATGGAAATTGGAGTAAAAAGTGTTTAATTTTGTTTGATAATTTTCAATAAAAGTATGAGTTTGTTTCTAAATTTGATAAATTAAAAGTTTTTAGAGTAACTTAGTAGAAAATAATATGCTTTAATGATTTCATCAAGAAGGAATTATAGAAATAATTTGGAAAAGTTAAACCTGGAGAGAAAGGTTGATCAATTTATAGAAGTAAGTAGAAGGTTTGTTGATGGTGCCTCTGGGACAAGACCAGGTAAGAGAAGAAATAGTTTTATTAATGAATCATCTAGACAACATGTAAATAATGTTACTAATTGGGTTAATAATAAGGTTGACTCGTTGTTTGAAGATCAAGATGAGAATGAAGAGTTAGACGATTGGTCTGATCAATCAACCAAGCAAGCACAGGTTAATTTGAAGACTTTGAGTAGAGTTGAAAATTCTACTTCTGGTTTAAATAGAATTCGAAAAAGACCTTTAACTGCTATATCTTTGAGAAAATCAGAAGAGATGTCATTAAATAAAAATCTGAAAAGATTAAAACCTTCGGAGGAGGATTGGCCAGAATCAGAAGTCTTTCAAATCAATAGATGGAAGAGAGATCCCGCTAGCAATCAGTCATTGGATTTAGGAATAAATTCTGAGTTTAAGATAAGTGGAAAGGGTCGCAATTTGCCTAAATCAAGTAGAAGAAGAATATAATTTTGAAAATCTTTCAATTTCTCCATGACCTAACCATTTCTCAATCGATGGATTAAATACTTCTCTTATAATTGTTAGAGGTTTTTTATTCCTAAAAAATCTATAATTTCTGGACCAAAATGGACCTTTTGCTTTAAATCTTTTTTGTAACCAAGCAGAATTAACAATAGAAATCGCATCTACTTCTCGAAATAATTCTGACCTGTCTTTAGTAAGATTTTTCCATATAGGATCTTTTGTATTTGTTAAGCTTAGTTGCACTTGTTCAATGTTCCACCAACTTTCTGCCCAAGCAAGAGAAATTTCGTCATTCTCTATCCAAACTTGCCTTCTTATTAAGGGGTTTTTTAATTGATTTATCTCTTCAGGAGCTTCTTTTCTTGATAATTGTTCGATGTCCATTCCAATCAATTTCACCTTCGTTTCTTTTCTCGTGAGAAGTTGAAGATGTCTTGTTGGACTTCCATCACCTAAAAGCATTAACTTCCATGCTCCAGGGATTTCTGGAAGTTTATTTTGCTTTAAAAATTTTGAGGCTTTTTCACCCCATAATATAGTTGGAGATTCAAAAAGAATATTTTTCAGTTCAGTGCACCGATAATTACTTAGATGATAACTTTTTTTTAGCCGACTTATTCATTTCATTTTTTTTTTAATTCCTTAATCTTTAACCAAACTAATAATGCTGTTAAATCAGCTTTACTTACACCCGGTATTTCTGAAGCATCTCTAATATTATTGGGTTTGAAAATATTTAATTTCTCTCTGGCCTCTAGTGATAAAGTGCTTATTTCATTGTAATTTATTTGTTTAGATAAAATTTTACTACTTTGCTTTTTTATCTGATCTATATTATTTTCTTGTCGCTTTAGATAGCCTTCATATTTTATATCTATTTCGACTCCTTCCATGATCTCTTGAGATATTTCTTTCTCTATTAGACCATACTTTAATAAGTCTTTTGCATGGAAATTTGGTTGTTTTAAAAGATCTTTTAAGGTGCTTGAACCTTTGATATTTATTCCATGATCTAAGTCAATTAATTTTGCAATATTGTCTGTGCATTTTATACGTTTCGTTTCTAGCTCTGTTTTGGTTTTTTTTAGTAGGTTTAATTTGTTTTGATGATTTAGCCATCTGGATTCATTTATTAATCCTATTTCATAACCTAAGGGAGTTAGTCTTCTATCAGCATTATCCCCCCTTAGAGTTAATCTATATTCACTTCTACTAGTTAAAACTCTATAGGGTTCTCTTAAATCTTTTGTGATTAAATCATTTATCATTGTACCTATATAGCTACTTTCTCTAGAGAATATAATTGGATCTAATGCTTGTATTTTTCTTGTAGCATTTATAGCCGCAACCAAACCTTGGGCTGCGGCCTCTTCATAACCAGTTGTTCCATTAATTTGACCAGCACTATATAAAAAATCTACCTTTTTCGTTTCTAAAGAAGATTTTAATTGAGTAGCTGGGATATAGTCATACTCAACAGCATATGCAGGCCTTAACATCGTACAATTTTCAAGACCTGGAAGCGTTCTTAGAAGTTCTAGTTGAATATTCTCTGGTAACCCTGTAGAGAATCCTTGAATGTATATTTCAGGTGTCTGTAATCCTTCAGGCTCTAAAAAAATCTGATGAGAATCTTTATCTGCAAATTTAACAATTTTATCTTCAATAGAAGGGCAGTATCTTGGTCCTTTGCTATCAATATATCCGCCATAAATTGGAGTTAAGTGCAAATTATCTTTAATTAATTGATGAGTTATGGCGGTTGTTCTTGTTATATGGCAATCTACTTGAGGCATTTTTTTATATTTATTAGGTTCAAAAGAAAAAAATTTATCTGATGCTGTGCTTGGTTGTCTTTCAAGATTTTGAAAGTCAATACTTTTTTTATCAACTCTGGCTGGTGTACCAGTTTTTAATCTATCAGTTAAGATCCCAATATTATTTAGACAGTTTGTAAGTCCTGTAGATGCTTGTTCGCCAGATCTACCTGCAGACATTGATTTATTACCTATCCAAATTCTTCCTTCTAGAAATGTTCCTGCAGTAATAATTACAGATTTTGCTCCGAAATAGCTACCAAAGAAGGTTTTTACTCCTTTGATTGTTCTTTTTATATACGTTTTATTATTTTTTACCATTTTTGATTCGCTAATATCTAAATCGGTAATCATCGCTTCTTTTATAGAAAGATTTTCCGTGTTTTGTAAGATATTTATCATTTGCTTAGAATATTCCCTCTTGTCGGTCTGTGCTCTTAAGGCCCATACCGCTGGCCCTCTACTAGCATTTAGTACTCTTTTTTGAATTGCTGTCATATCTGCTAATTTCCCAATCACTCCTCCAAGTGCATCTACCTCATGAACTAACTGACTCTTTGCTGGACCACCTACGGCAGGATTGCATGGTTGCCATGCTACTCTGTCAAGATTAATTGTGAATAATGCAGTAGAGAATCCCAATTTGGCACATGTTAAGGCTGCTTCGCAGCCTGCATGACCCCCTCCAATCACAATGATATCAAAATGCTCTTGGGTTAAATTGTTGCTTTTCATCTGTAGCTTTTATTGGTTTGCTAAGTTCCTAAATCTTGTGAATTGTGGTTCAAATAATAATTTTACTGTTCCCACTGGCCCATTTCTGTGTTTAGTGACAATGATTTCGGTAATTCCCCTGTCTTCGGTTTCGGGGTTGTAGTACTCATCACGGTAGATCATAAGGACTAAATCTGCATCTTGTTCTATAGATCC
>MDTG01094676.1_pt1 | contig 10355 bp, 6 predicted proteins | sample 811421 | NCBI WGS metagenome assembly MDTG01 (sample SAMN05326645, study PRJNA326480) | marine metagenome | isolation source: seawater | place: Pacific Ocean: South East | collected 2011
ACAAAGCCCCAGTTTTTTCCAAGGGCACGATCCGAATAAGAGAACGCTCCTCCTGCTTTTGGAATTGCGCAGGCGAGTTCGGTGTAGCTAAAAGTAAATGTCACATACATAATGGTGATAAAAAGTGTGGCGATCGCCAAACCTAGGGTACCACCTTCGGGTAATCCAAGGTTCCATCCAAAATACATTCCAGAAATTACGTATCCAACACCAAGGCCCCAAAGCATAACGGGGCCAAGAGTTTGATCAAGTGCGCCATTTGCGTGCTTCATCTCCGTAGACATCTTTATCCTCCCTGAATAAATCAACAGCAAACATTAGCTGAAACATAGAAGAAAATAAAATAATTTTCCCGAAAATCACCTAAGTATTCGTGATAAAATTGTGTCAATGAAAATGATTAATATGCTCTCTCCAAAAACTGTCGTTAAGCTTCTAAGTTATTGGCCTCCATATCTAATGGCCGGCGTTAAAATTGACTACGTTCAAGATGATTTTAAAAAAATAGTCGTAAAAATGAAGCAACGTTTTTGGAATACAAACTATGTAGGATCTCATTTTGGAGGAAGTTTATACTCCATGACAGATCCTTTTTATATGTTCATTTTGCTAGAAAATCTGAAAGAGGAGCATATCGTTTGGGATCAAAGTGCTGAGATTGAGTTTTTAAAACCTGCAAAGGGCGTAGTCACTGCAGTTTTTGAAATAAGTGACGTGGTGCTTGGTGAAATTAAGTCACAAGCACTGGAAGAGTTTAGCTTTTCGCGATCTTTTGAGGTGGAAATCTTTGATGAGTCAAAAGTTCTCGTGGCGAAAGTGAAAAAGGGGCTTTACATCAGAAGGAAGGACGCGAAGAGGCGTTTTAGTAAGAAATAAAAAACATAATGATATCAGTAGCTTAGACTTTATTGGCCATCAGTAATTTTTTCAAAAACTAACCTCTAAGTCATTAATTTTGCTATAAGCGTGATCAATATCGGAATCACTATGGCAAAAATAAGTATATATCTTAGTAAGTCATCCTCTTCAGAGGAGGTGCTTACTTATAAAAAATACTTAAAAGAGTCTCTTTTTCGTCATGACCTTATTTTTCACAGACCTAGCTCCCTCGATGAGATCAATGAATCGCTATCAAAAGAGTTAATGTCAAAATCTGTGGATTACGTGTTTGCCATGGGGGGTGATGGGACAATTCATCAATTTATTCAAATGATGTGTGGAACTGAAGTTCCCCTTTTAATTATCCCGACAGGTACGGCTAATGATTTAGCCTCAGAGTTGTGTCTTAGCTCAAAAATTGAGCAGGCAGTGAGGACTTTTTTAGATAAAAAAATTCAGTCCATCGATTTGATCTCAGTTAATAGGCACTTGATGTCCACCTGTGGAGGAATTGGTATATCTTCTGAGGTTGCAGGAAAAATAAATGACCTTCGATTAGATTTTCCTTGGTTTAAAAAGTTTGTCAGTCTCGTTGGGCCAGGTATTTATCCATTAGTTTTAGGAATTTATTTCCTTAGAAAGCTTCAATCTCATCGACTACAAATAATTTCTCCAGATTTTCCAGAGCTTAATAATATTCAAGAAGCCTCAATGGTAATGATTAATAATCAATCTGTTCTTGGGAAAAATTTTATTGTGGCTCCTGGAACAAAAAATAACGATGGTAAATTTAACGTCACTATTTTTAAGCACAAAAATAAACTCTCATTGATTCAAGCTGTTTTGATGATTGGGCTTGGAAAAAAAGATTTGAGTGATAAAAACTTAATCAACTTTGAGACGAGTGAAATTGAAATTACTTCCCTTAGTGAGCGCTTGTCATTTTTTGGAGATGGTGAGGTTATTGAAAAATCAAAAGTATTTAAAATCTCCTCTGTTCGCCAAAGCTTAAAAGTATTCAAATCAAAAAACAAAAACTACTCCCTTCCAGTCTCTCTCGATGAGGTAAGTTTATGAAACACTTACTTATCACTGGAACTACAGGTTTTATTGGAAAAAGTTATGTTCAATCCTTAATAACTGAGGGTGTGGAAATTACGATCATCTCTCGCGAAGAGTCGTTTGAGAAAACGAAAAATCTTTTTCCTGAAGTGAATGTTCTGTGCCTTGATTTAGATAAGGGCGATTTTAGCGATTTTGACATGAAGAATTTGAGCTCGGTGACAGATGTGGTTCATATCGCTGGTGGATACGATATTGAGATGAGTTTCAAAGAAGCTTATGAGAGTAATATTTTAGTTTCGCAAAATTTAATTCATTTGATTCAAAAATTTAAAACACCTCCAATGGTTCATCTTGTCTCCTCTTTTTCCGTTGTGGGAAATAAAAATAATCAAACTTACTCTGAGGATGACCTTTGTTTAAATGAAAAAAGGATGAGTAGCTACTCCTATTCAAAAGCAAAGGTTGAGGAAGCCTTTAGATCTTTTTCTAAAAGAACAAACATAAAAATTCGAATTTACAGACCAGGTATTGTTATTGAGACAAGAGAAAATAAATTAATGCCAAAAGTTGATGGGCCTTATTATTTCTCAAAAGCACTTTTGAATCTAAAAGCATTGATCAGGCATATGGTCTTTTTGGCCCTGCCGTTTTCAAAAAATGCTAGTCTTCCTTTAGTCTCTATTGAGTCTTTAACTAAAGATTTAACCCACATGACTCTTAACCCTGAAACTGAAAAGTTAGTGAGTTGCTACTATTTATTTCCAGAGATTCAGGTAGGTGTTGAGGATTTAATTCGAGCATTTTTTCAGAATTTAGAGATCAAAATAAAGCTTATTGCTCTTCCAAAACTTAATGGACTTCAAAAAATTACCAATCTTTTTGGTGTTCCAGATGAGTTATTTGATTTTATGTTCATGAAAAATACGTATGCATTTTCAAACATGAAAAAAGATTTTCCACATATGGATAATGAGAGACTCTGTCCAAATGATATAGCAAGAAAGATTTTATCTTCAACCCCTAAAAAAGAAATAGAGGTTACGAATGCTTAGAATTCTTCATTTTGTTTTAGGTGACTCAAGTCAAAACCTCGATAAAGAGACGATGTTCCTTGGAAAAAAAGTTTATTTAAAAAGACTCGGTGTTCACTATGACGAGGAACTACTTAAGAGCCTTGCCCTTAATCTTCACTCTCAGTTTGATGTTGTTGCAGTTAGTGGGCTAGGGCACACATTTAAAGTGGGGAATAAAGAAGTTTCTCATTATTTATTGAATAAAATTAGATCAATCTGTAATCCTACACCTGTCGTTGATGGGCAAGAACTGAGAAAATTAACTCTTCCTTGGTCGTTAAATCATTTGGTGAAAACAAAAGGGAATATTTTTAGAGATAAAAAAATAGGGTTTTTCTCCGGACTTTTGAATCAAAGTGTCATTCCTATGGTTTCAAGCTTTGGAGGAGAGTGTTTATTTGCTGATCCGTATACCTTGGCAAAGATTCCTTTGGTTTTAAATGGAGTTAAGTCGTTAGATAGTTTTCTTTGCAAAAGTAAGTATTTATTTAAAACAAAAAAAATTAAAGAACTCAGAGGAAGAAAATTTAAGCATCCAAATTTTATTTTTAAACGAGTTTTAAAAGAGTTTAATAAAAGTGATGTATTTTTTCTAAACCCGACGCTGTTAAATCTAATTGAGCTTCCAGATCTTAGTAATAAAATTATCATCCTAGATCGAACTGATGAAGAGATTAAAAATACGCTAATCAAAAAAAATGTTTTAGCTATCTATTGTCTTTTACCTGAGGTTGGGTCAGTGGATTTTTCAAGCTTCACGCTTCTAGAGGCATTTTTTCAAGGACTAAAAGAAGAGCGAACACCGCTAACATCAATTGATGTGGAAGAATATATTCATGATTTTAGCCTTAAGCCTATTGGTGATATTTTATCAGTGCCAAAAGTTAAAACGATAAATAGATGTGCATTTGTGATCCATCCATTATCAAAAGAGTATCTTCTTAAGGCACCCGGTTTAAAACTGTTTAAAAATAATCAAATGGTGTCAAAGCCAGTAAGTAGCCTAGTTGAAAAAATTTCTCCTTATATTCCTCCATTTAAATTTGGAGAAATTAGAGGGATTGTAAGTCCATCGACAAAACAAGAGGTCATTGTTGATGTTTATGCAATGACGGAAACACCAAAGGCTCTTCTATCGATGAATGAAGAGTGTGTTTACAGAAAATTAATTTCCATTTGTGAAAAATCAGAGCGTCAAGGTGCTCAAATGATTGGTCTGGGGGCGTACACAAAAGTTGTTGGAGATGCGGGAATTACAGTCAAAAAAAGAAGTCCTATTCCTCTCACGACGGGAAACTCTCTTTCTGCGGCGGCCACATTGTGGGCGGGGGATTATGCGCTTAAGAAAATGAATCTAGTTCCTAAAAAGAACAATGTTTTTGATGGGCAAGTTATGATTGTCGGAGCCACAGGGAGTATTGGAAAAGTAAATTCTAAAATCCTAGTAAAAAAATGGAAAAAAGTCGTAATCTCAAGCCCAACACTTTATAAGCTTATTGATTTAAAGGAAGAGCTTGAAGAGATTAATCCAAATTGTGAAATAATTTATACAACGAACCCAAATAAGCATGCTGATAGCAGTGATTTTATTATCACCACGACGAGTGCTCAGGGAAAAAGAATAATTGATATTGAAAAAATTAAATCTGGATGCGTTGTTTGTGATGTCTCAAGGCCGTTTGATATTTCAAAAGAGGACGCGGCAAAGAGACCTGATGTACTTGTTATTGCCAGCGGCGAGGTGGAACTTCCAGGTGTTGTCGATCAAAAGTTAGATATAGGTCTTGAGGGAAATAGTGTCTACGCGTGCCTTGCGGAGACCGCACTTTTGACGATGGATAATAGATTTGAGGCGTTTAGTCTTGGACGGGATATTAGTTACAAAAAGGTTTACCTTATCGATCAATTGGCAAGAAAGCACGGCGTGATGCTTTCTAGCATTATGGGGCATGATCAAAAAATTACGGATGAGGAGATTGCTCTTTGTCGAAACCTTGCGCTGGAAAAAAGATATACTAGAGACCTTAGAACAGAGAATTCTAAAAACTCAGAGGATGATAGTCTCATTGATGTGAGTAGTTCATTAACAGAGAGTTTGAATTCACTAAACAAATTAACGAAGGAGCATCAATGAATTGTGTTTCTGAGTTAATTAATAGTGATCATATTAAGTCCGAACGTCCTGCGGTGGTGTTTTTTAAGAATTTAAAATCGATTCAAAATAAAAGATTAAATATGTCTTTTAGCGAGATATATGATGTATCTTTAAAAGCGCAATCACTCTTGCTTAACAAAGGTATCTCAAAGGGCGATTGTGTCATTCTTTTTGAAAAACCAGAGCCTGCCTTATATGCCTTTATTATTGGAGCTCTTGGCGTGGGAGTTAAACTTCTTGTGGTTGAACCTTGGATGCCCAAAGAGAAGTTTTCTGGAATTCTAAAAAAACATCAACCTAAAGCAGCTCTTGCGGGAAAACTTGGAAAGATTTTTCTCTCAAGGGTTCCTCAGTTTGATAATGTTGAGATTTGTTTTTCCATACAAGATATTTTAAACACAGCCTCTGCTAGCGTATTTCACATAGAAGAAATGAAAGAAACAGATCCGGCGATTGTAAGTTTTACTAGCGGTAGCTCTGGAGAACCCAAAGGGGTAAGTCGGGATCACGGATATCTTGTTCGGCAAAGAACAGTCCTTAAAAAATATCTTGAATATAATGATTTAACAAAACTTGATTTAACTGTTTTTTCAAATCTAACGTTGCTTAATTTAATTTTAGGCAAGGGGAGTTTGGTTGTAGATTCCAAATGGAACGAAAGGACTCTTCAAGATTTAGATGAACTACCTGAGGGTTACATTGTCGATACTTTAGCGACGGCGCCTGAATTCCTTCGTCGATTAATCAAGGCGACAAAAAAGTTAAGTCTTTCTCACCTTCACATTGGTGGAGCACTGGGTAATGTTCGCGACTTCCAAAGTGCAATCAATCGATTCCCTAAAGCTAAAATGAAACTTGTCTATGGGTCGACAGAAGCTGAGCCAGTTTCATTTTGTGATCTGAAATTAAGTATTAAAAAATCAAAAGAAAGTAGATTTTTTCAAGCTTTATTTCTTGGTTCAGTCATCGATGAGATCAAAACAGAAGTTGATACTCATGGAGTATTGTGGGTCACTGGGCCACATGTCTCAGGCATGTATCTTGGGGATGAGGAATCAAATAAAAAAAATAAAAAATATGTTGATGGTGTCGTCTGGCATTGTATGGGCGATAAAATAAAAATCAAAGGGACAGACCTTTGGTATATGGGAAGAGATTTTCAAAGTAGTAAAGACTTTGAATTGGAGCAAAAGCTCTACCGTAAATATCAAAGAGATAATCTTTTTGTTCAAGACGGAGTGATCTACTCAGAAGATCCATTATTTGAACAACATCAAAAAATTAAAATCACTAGGGACTCAAGGCATCGATCAAGAATAGATCGAAAGGCGAGTCTTCAAAGGGGAAAAAAAATGGAAAACTACTTAACTTTTATTAAAGAGAGAGTGCCAGTAATCGCTAATCTAATTCTTGCTCTTGGTTTAATCTTTTCTGTGGGGGCACTAAACTCTACTTATCTTGATTTTAGTGACGCATTTTTCATTGGAATGACGCTAATGGCGTTCATTATAGAATTAAGGTTTATGGATGAGATAAAAGACTTTGAAAAAGATAAGGTTGCTCACCCGGATCGTCCATTACCAAGAGGTCTAGTGACGCCAAAGCAGGTGATGAATCTTATTTATCTGACATTTTTTATTCTTACAGTGTGCACAGGTCTTAGCTTTGTTCTTTATGGAACCATGGCCGGTGGTTTTTTATTAACGACAATTTTCTGGATGATTCTTATGTATAAAGAATTTTTTATGGAAAAGACCCTTGGAAAATCACCCATTATTTATGCAATTACTCACCAGGTAATTATCGTTCCAGTTTGTTTATTTGCCATAAGTATTCCTTTTTCTAATTTAGTTTTCACTCAAAAGAGCTTAGGCTTTTGTCTTCTCGTTTTATCTTCCTTTTTTACCTTCGAGGTAGGAAGAAAAATGGATCCAAATGCGCATCCAATTCTTGGGACTTATTTAATATATTATAAAAAGGCGCTGACAAATTTATTAATCACTGTTCTTGCTGGGGTTGGTGTTCTTGGTTGTTATTACCTTGATATTTTTTGGTGGGGATTTATCCCATTTATTCTCACTATTTTAACTCAAGCAAGAATCTGGTTTCAAACGGAAAGATTTAAGGATCTCGAGGGGATGATTGCGCTTAATTTAATTTATAACATGTGGGTCGTCGCGATTGCTTGGTGGGTAAATTAATGATTATAAAATACTCAGATAACATTTCCAAATTTTCTCTTGCTGGTGGAAAAGGGCTTAATTTAAAAAAAATGATAGATGCGGGGATTCCTGTTCCTGAATTTATTGTTTTAAGTGATGAGTTTTTTAAAGACTTTATCAAAAAAAATAATTTTGAGTCAGTGCTTTCGACTATTGAAGACCCAAAGATTGATTCAAAAAAAATAGAGGCCCTTTTTCAAACGGCCAAAGTTGACCCTGATTTATTAGCAGACATTCAAAACTCACTAATAGAAAAAGGTATTGGTGAGAGCTTCCTTGCTGTTAGGTCCTCTGGGCTTGATGAAGATTCAAAAGAGCACTCTTTTGCGGGAATGTTTAGCAGTTTTTTATTTGTTAAAGGCAAAGAAGAAATAGAAAAAGCCATTATTAAATGTTTTAGCTCTGCTTATAGTGAACGATGTCTTGAGTATCGAATTAAAAATAATCTTCCAATGAATTCCATTGGGATGGGTGTTGTTATTCAAAAAATGGTGAATCCTGAGTCTTCGGGAGTAATGTTCACAAGAAATCCAATAAATCCTAGCGATAGAGATAATGTTGTTATCGAGTCTGTTTTTGGACAGTGTGAAGGCCTCGTTTCTGGAGAGTTAGAGGCGGATAATTTTGAAATTTCTAGAAACAGTGGGGAGATTTCAAAAAAGATTGTGGAAAAAGCGAAAAAATATGTTCAAAGCGCCGACCAAAAGGGCCTCTGTGTTGTTGGTGTAGAACTGGGAGATCAAAAAAAGGCTTCAATAGATGATACTCAATTAAAGCGAGTTTTTGAGACTGGCTTATATATCGAAAAAACTTTTAGTGCGCCTATGGATATTGAATGGGCGATTGAAAATGAAAATATCTATGTTGTGCAAATGAGACCTATTACAACACTTCCTGGACTTTCATTTTATGATGAAAAGATCAACGGAAGTAGTTCTATCCTTTGGGATAATTCAAATATAGTTGAAAGCTTTGCCGGCGTGACGACACCTCTTACATTTTCTTTAACTAAGGATGCATACGCTGTTGTTTATAAAGTTACCTCAAGACTGGTTGGGGTTCCTGAAAAAATAATTAATGACTTCGATTACGCCTATACAAATATGCTTGGGTTTATTCGGGGCCGGGTTTATTACAATTTAATCAACTGGTACAAGCTTTTACTTATCATTCCAGGTTTTGGAAGTAACCAAGGCTTTATGGAAACGATGATGGGGGTCAAAGAAGAACTAAACGAAGAGCAGCAAAAACTTTTTAACTTTGTTGAGGAAGCCCCAAAGTATTCTTCTTTTAAGCGCACAAAAGTTCTATTCACATTAATTTGGAAATTTATAACGATAAAAAAATTAACTAAAGAATTTAGGGATAATTTTAACCGATTGTATAATGAATTTTACCAAGTTGATTTTTCTAAAAAGTCACTTCATGAGCTTAAGGCATATTATTTAAGGTGGACTGATAATATAACTTATCAATGGAAAGCGCCTATCGTGAATGACTTTTTAGTGATGGTCTTTTTTGGCACATTAAAAAAACTTGTTGAAAAATGGGTGAAGTCAGACGCTCCAAATCTTCAAAATGATCTTTTGTGTGGGCAAGGGGATGTTGATTCAACACTTCCAACCATCACCTTGATGAATATGGCCAAGTCATATGACAGTGACTCAGAGATTAAAAAAATTCTTGAAACATACAGCAATGAAGAGATTATTAGTTTTATAAAAAATAACCCAGCTAATAAGTTAGCTAAAGACTTCAAGCATTACCTAAATGAGTATGGTTTTAGATGTGATAATGAACAAAAGCTTGAAGAGAGTGATTTGTTTACTAAGCCTGATTTTATTTTTGACTCACTTAGAAGTTATCTAAGATCAAAAAAATATGATGTAGGGTCAATGCACCAAAATGAGAAAAAGCTAAAGCTGGATGCAGAGAAAATTATTGCCGAGAACCTCTCAGGAATAAGGCTTCTTATTTTCAATAAGGTTTTAGATGTCGCAAGATTTGCCGTCAAAAATAGAGAGAACCTTCGGTTTTTAAGGTCGAGGTCTTTTGGAATTAATAGAAGAATTTTTAGATCTATCTGTCAGCAATTACATCTTCTTGGAGTGACAGAGTCTATTGAGGATGGATTTTATCTAAACTACACAGAAATTTTTGATTTTATCGACGGAAAAGCTGAATCCTTGTCCCTTGGAAAATTAGCTAAGATTAGAAAAGAAGAATTTGACGTTTATATGAGTGAAAATGATCCACCAGATCGATTTATTACTCATGGAGCTGTCGGTGTGAGTCTTCAAAGAAAGGACATTTTAGATTCAGGTGATTTATTAAAGAATAAAATTAAAATTTCGGATGATCCAAACCTTATTTATGGTGTTTCTTGCTGCCCTGGTGTTGTAAAGGGAAAGGTTTTATTTGCACATAAAATTGACGACGCAAAAAATCTAAATGGTGAAATACTTGTGACAAAAAGAACTGATCCAGGATGGGTTCCATTATTTCCTAATTGTCGAGGAATTATTGTGGAAAGAGGAAGTCTTTTATCCCACTCTGCTGTTATAGCAAGAGAGCTTGGGGTTCCAACAATTGTTGGAGTGCCAGGTGGTTTAATATCTAAGCTTGAATCAGGAAAAGAAATTGAACTTAACGCAAGCCTTGGGGAAATAAGGATTCTTGAATGATAAAAATCTGTACAAATCCACAGGACTTAGAGTTTAGAAAGCTTTTTAGTGAAGTTTGCGATGGACTTGAGCATAAAAAAACGCCTAGTAGTTCGACAATGTATTTACTTGATTTATTTAAGGAGCAAAAGCAAACGCTAATCGTTTTTGAGGAAGACTCTAAATGTATTGGCCGAATTTTAGTCACACCAAAAGCAGATGATGCAAAGACTATATTTTTTGGAATGGTAGAGTACCCAAAAGATAGGCGTGACGTTGCTTTTAAACTTTATGAAAA
>MDTG01100983.1_pt1 | contig 10355 bp, 7 predicted proteins | sample 811421 | NCBI WGS metagenome assembly MDTG01 (sample SAMN05326645, study PRJNA326480) | marine metagenome | isolation source: seawater | place: Pacific Ocean: South East | collected 2011
GGTCATAAAGAGGAAACTCAGGAGCTTTTTGAAAAACTCAAACCTTTTGGAATATTAGAGTTTGTTCGTTCAGGTAGGGTTGCAATTGCACGTCCAATGCCAAACCTCCACTCCTGGATAGAGGAAGTTGGATTAACCGACAAATTTGTTGTTAATTCATAAAGCTTTAATCTAAACATTTTTGTTTGGAATATTTTTTTTGAAAATCATTTAAGAATTTTCCAACTTTTGTTTCCTGACTTAAGAATATATGTTCCCGTATTCACTAGACTTGTGTCAACTAATTTCCCAAAGTTTTCAGTTACCAAACTTCCCTTAATATCAAATAGTTTCCAATTAACATTTTGTGATAATACATATTGGTTTTTGTTTAATTGTGTTAATTTAATTTCAGGAGAAAAAGTTGAGTGAATTCCTGTTACATTATCTGGTGATAATACAACATGGTAAGCGGATAAACTTGGAACTGAAAAGTAAAGTGAATCTGAAGATACATTTGATGTTGATCCTGTTATTTCGTTGAGTGAAGAATTCTCATCAAATCCCCAGACAGATTGTATCATATAGTTTTCTTCTCCTAATTTAATTTCATAATTATTTGTTTTGGATAAATCTTTGTTGAGAAGAAGCAAGTGGATTTTATTGTTAGTAGAGTTTTTAGATGCCCAAACAGAGGCTTTGTTTTTATTGCTGAATGAAGTAGGAATACAAATGTCTCCAAATGTTGAGAATGATCCATCATAATTTCGTAAAAGCCTGTAAGCCTGTTCCGTATAATTTCCTGAATTTCCGCTGCTAGTATTCCATCGGTTTGCTATTTGAACTTTATATTGAGCAAATACTCCTAGCGCATCAACAGTTGAAATTCCATGCGAAATATCCATGTCATGACCGAAATCCCATTCTCCAATCATAATTCCTAATCCAGGGAAGTATGTATCAATTGCATTTTGGACTCTCTTTAAAATTTTATGGGACTCATTATTTAATTTTGAACTTGTTAACCAGCTAGGTTCTATATAGTTCTCATCCCAAAGTGATCGAGCTAAGTCCATTCTTTCTCTACGAACATAGTTTTCCGAGCTTGTTGAATTTCTTATTACAATACCACTTGAGCTAAAATTATTGTCACTATCTACCTTGTGTTGAGGGTAATAATGGAAGGATATATAATCAATTAAATCTATTCCTTCACTAATTGATGCTTGTTTGAGCTTATCCAAAAAATAGGAAGGAAAGTCTGGGTAACCAGATGTTTCAGAACTCCAATCAGAGGCATCGTTGAATTTAATTATTCGAATTCCAGTAAACTCTCCAGCAATTAATTTAACGTCAGGATCTACTGCCTTTATAGCTTTTGCTGTTTGAATCACTTTGGATACATAGTTCTGCAGGCTTATTGTGTTCGGAAAAGAATGTGGATGGGTACTATTCCATAATCCGGGTTCGTTGTCCAGAGATATGTACTTTACTCCAGTTGAGGTAGAAGCATTTCCAAATTCATTTACTAACCAATGAATCGACTCATCCACAAAAATTGAATCATCGGTTAAATTTGGCGTAAGTGAAAACGAACTCGTTTTTTGGGGCTTTACATATAGCCATCTTGATGATGGGGGAGTTGTGCTGTTTGGACCATCTTTATCTGCTGCAGCCCAACCCATAATAGGAACGGTTATTATGGACTCTACACCAGCATCTAGATTGTCTTGGTGAAATTTTCTGTACGATTCTCCAGCGTCATTTCGAGCATTCCATGTAGTTCCAACTAAGCTCGGAATTCTATTGTCATTGGTAAAGGTGGCTACATCCTTTCCGGAGTTGGATGCTCCATTTTCCCAATTGAATACCGACATTCTGTTACCGCCTAATCTTCTTGAACCCCAGTTCGCAATGCTATTTGGTATTGAATGATCCTGGTTGTACCCATATATCATTGGGTTTATTAAGTATGTGTTATCGTTGTCTAAAGATGCTGAAATTGTATTCTGAGCAATGGAATATAAAGTTGCCACTGACGTAAACAGAGTAATAAATATTTTCATTATTCGATATTTGGATATCTAATATAAAGGATTTCAGATGGATGCCAAAGTTTAGTGATTGGTAGTATTAGTGAAATTATGCAATTTATCTTTGCTCAAAGATATCTCGTTGAGCACTTAAATAAAGCCTTATTAAGGGTTTTCCAATAGGGAATGTTATAAAGATTAAACAGAGGCACTATTAAATTGGAATTGCATTCTTTATCTTGACTTCATGGCAATGAATTATGTCTGGATTTTCTTTTTTGGAGTTTCACTTCTTTTGGGGATTATAAAGTTTCTTTGTTATTTTTTTAATAGAAACGAAAAAAATTTCCAACCATTTTTTGAAATAGGGGAAAAGAAAATTACTTACGCTGATCCTAATATTTTTGAGGCTATTGTTCAGTCTACATTCGACATGTCTGTTACTGGTTTTGAAATTGCTATTGGTTTAACTGGAGTTCTTACACTTTGGATGGGACTGATGAAGATTGGTGAAAAAGGAGGTGCTATAAAAGTGATTACCTGGGTTGTAAAACCTTTCTTTTTGCGGTTATTTCCAGAGCTACCCAAAAACCATCCTGTTTTTGGTTCTATAATGATGAATTTTAGCGCTAATATGCTAGGGTTGGATAATGCAGCTACCCCAGCTGGATTAAAGGCAATGGAGGGATTACAAGAGTTGAACAAAGAAAAAGAGAAAGCGAGCAATTCCCAGATAATGTTTTTGGTATTAAACACCTCTGGTTTAACTCTAATACCGGTTTCTGTTTTAACGGTTCGTGCACAACAATTTGCGGATTTGGGTGTTAAGGCAAATCCAGCTAATGTATTTATTCCAATTTTAATTGCAACTTTTATAGCCTCTTTGGTAGGTGTATTAGTTACTGCATCATTTCAAAAAATAAAATTAAAAGATTGGATTATTTGGGCATATATAGGTGGTACAATTGCTCTCATTTCAGGTTTTATATATTGGATTACAGGTAGGGAAGCTGAAAGCATAGAATTTATATCTAACTCATTAGCTAGCATTATTTTATTTGGTTTTATTATCCTTTTCATAGGCTTAGCCTTGAAGAATAAAGTTAACGTTTACGAAGCTTTTATTGAGGGTGCAAAGGGAGGTTTTCAAACTGCAATAAAAATTATTCCTTTTTTAATTGCAATTCTTGTTGCAATAGGAGTTTTTAGAGCGTCTGGTGGAATGGATTTTATCATGGCATTTATAAATTATATCGTTGTTGGATTAAATAATTTATTTGGTTTGACTATTGATACTCAATTTATTGAAGCTTTGCCAACAGCCATTATGAAGCCTCTAAGTGGCTCGGGAGCAAGGGGCATGATGGTTGATGCTATGAATACACATGGTCCAAATAGTTTTATAGGAAATTTAGCGTGTACTTTACAAGGAAGTACTGACACTACCTTTTATATTCTTGCTGTTTACTTTGGTTCAGTTGGTATTAAAAACACCAGAAATGCATTAGGATTAGGTTTGATAGCTGATTTAGCAGGTATTATCGCAGCCATTTTAATAGGTTACATCTTCTACGCCTACTAACCTTTAATTTTTCCTGGATTATTTTTTAGAAAGGAGTTCCATCCTGAATATTTTGTGCCCTTATTCGATGAGCTGGATTGGAAATGATGACAAACTGCTGCTGCCAAACCGTCTGTGGCATCTAAGGGCTCAGGTAGTGATTTGACTTGGAGAATATGAATGAGCATTGCTGCAACTTGTTCTTTACTGGAGTTTCCTTTTCCCGTGATGCTCATTTTAATTTTTTTGGGAGCATATTCTACAAAAGGTATGCATCGAGACAATGCTGCTGCAATTGCCACACCTTGAGCTTTCCCAAGTTTAAGCATAGATTGAACATTTTGCCCAAAAAATTGTGCTTCAATTGCTAATTCATCGGGGAGATATGTATCAATTAGTCGAATCATTTCCTCGAATATTAATTTCAGCCTAACTCCTAAATCTTTTTCTTTTTTCATGCTTAAAATACCTGAATTCAAATGGGTTATTTTTGAATCTACTATCTTAATAACTCCAAAGCCCATAATATTTGTTCCAGGGTCTATACCTAATATGATTTTTTCCTTCTGCAAATTCTTCCGTTCTTTATGTTTTAATTGATGTGAGCAGTAAAAATAAACAAATAAAGAAGATTGTAAACTTAATCCTTAAAATTGCTATTTCAGTTGGATCAATAGCTTATTTGTGTTATTTATTGGGAGTTGAGAAAGTCGGGTTGTTTGAGCATTTAAATACTTATTTTTCTAAAATAAATATTGCTTTTTTTCCTTTGTCAATTGTTTTTGCCTTAATGTTTGTGAATTGGGGCACAGAAATTTTTAAATGGAGATTATTAGCAAATTACATGATGCCGGTTTCGTATAGCCTTGCTGTTAAGAGTACTTTAGCGGGTGTTGCTGCCTCCGTATTTACACCTTTTAGAGTAGGTTCCTATATTGGTAAGGTATCTGTTTTTCCTCATAGGTTGAGAGGTAAAGGGTTAATTTTACAATTGTTTAATGCGATGGCAATGTTTATTGTGAATTTCTTTTTTGGTTTGCTATTTATTGGACTTTTAGGAAGTTATGCTAAGGATTCGGTTTTTGGGGTTAACGCTAATACACTAGCATATTTAGGTTTTTTTAGTGCTGGAATAGTTTTGATTTTTTGGTTTCTTTTTGTGAAAGTGAAAATCTTGATGGCTACTTTTGATCGATGGAAATTTACCACGAGTTGGAGAAAATATTTTGATTTAGTGAATGATTCTAAATACCAACAGCTTTCCATAACGCTTATTTTAGTTTCCATTTTAAGATATTTAGCAATTACGTTTCAATATGTTTTAGCTTACAAGGTTTTTGGAGTTGGTTTGGAAGGATGGCAAACTTTTGTGGCAGCAGGAACCTTATTTTTTGTTTTTCAATTCCTTCCGGTTTTTAATGCTGTGGAATTAGGTGTTACCAGAACTGCAATACTTTCCTTAATCATAACCACATTTGGGCTAATTCCTGAACTCACACCACAAATTACGTTAAGCATCACTTTAGCATCATTCTTTATTTGGGTGGTCAATTTGGCAATTCCTGCTTTAATAGGAAGTGTTTTTTTAAGTCAGGTAAAGGTGTTAAAAGAGTGTTGATGTTTTTTGTTTCCATAACACTGCTATATGGAGTTTTTGCAATTTTGGGCATTTACCTCATCTGGTCAGATAGATCCATAAAAGTTCCTGTTCCTGTGTCAGATTCGGTATCTGTTATTGTAGCTTTTAGAGATGAAGAAAAAAATATTAATCGGCTTGTTGAAGGATTAATTCGTCAAAAGTATCCCCTTCAAATTGAATATATATTTGTTGATGACAATAGTTCTGATCAAACTTTAAATTTATTGAATAAATGGGCTTTAAGAGACCAAAGAATAAAAATACTTTCAAGTGTCGGCGATGGAAAAAAATCTTGTATTGCTGAAGCTGTAAAACTTACGTCAAATCCCATTATTGTCCAAACTGATGCCGACTGTGAAATGGGCGAGTATTGGATTATGAGCTCTGTGAATAAACTTATTTCGTCAAAAAATGATATGGTTTTGGGACCTGTTTATCCATTTCAAACAAAAACTATTTTTAATAGCTTGATCCGCATAGAATGGTTAGCGTTGCAGTTTATTACCGTTTTAACTTCAAGACTTAATAGTGCGGGAATGGCCAATGGAGCTAATCTTACATTTTATAAAAAGGATTACATAGAGTTTAATATTTCCAAATTTGGCGAGGCATTTGCTTCAGGTGATGATATGTTTTTTATGCGTTTTTTGCAAAAAAAAGGTAAGCAAGTGTCTTTTAATTTGGATAAGCAAGCAATTGTTAGGACTGAAGTGCCAGTTTCTTTTAAGGCGTTACTTCAGCAACGAATACGTTGGGCAACAAAAGCAGGAAAAACAACAAACGCGCTAACCTATTTTTTTACTTTTTTAGTTGTTTTAGCTAATTTTTCTTGGATTGGAGCTGTTTTAATGGCTGTTAATAATATGAGTTTTTTTACTGTGTTTTGTATTTGTGTAGTTTGGAAATTAATAACAGATTTACTTATTTGTTTTTATATGGCTCGATTTTATACCGATACTAAAGTCTTGTTCTTTCTTCCAATAATTTTTATTTCATATCCTATCTATCTGTTGTCCGGTTTTGCTTTTTCATTTAAAAAAAGTTACAGTTGGAAATCTAGAAGGCTAAAGTAGCTTTTACTTAACCCTGTTTTTAAGTCGCATTTTTTCTAAAATTGTTTAGTAATTACTTTTTCTGAGTTTTTGATATTTTATGAACATCATACCTTTTGTCGATATAATTCAAGTTGTCATTTTATTTTTTCTTTTTATTTGAAAATTATGACAACTTTTTTTGAGTTTGTGCGTTTTTAATTCTGACAATAAAACTACAAATTACCTTGTAATGAAAAATCTAATATTTATTCTGGTCATATCCGTAATCTCAATTGCGATTTCTAGTTGCTCGATTTCTGGACCTCAGAGTCAAAACCACAAGAAAACCTGCGGGGCATATGGTAATCCGTAATGTGCTCCTTAAACAATTTCTAAAAGTTGTTTCTCACGATTTTATCCTAAGTAAAGATCATATGCTATTTCTTTATAAATATTAAATACAAAGGAAACTTTTTACTTCTCAAAAGGTATTTAATGTTAGAGAGATTAAAATATTATTTCTTGTAATATTTCGTTGGTGCTTAAATTTTTAAATATGAAAACAGAGGAGCAATATGATGCAATTTTGAAAAGAATTATCAATCTTTTAAATACTGATAATAGATCTGACATACAAGAAGAAGAATTGTTGAATTTATATCAGCAAATTGAAAATTACACAATTTTTGACTTGAATCATTTTCTGAATAGTAATTGAATATTATACTAATAATCAGTGTATTGCAGGAAACGTAATTAAATTTATACGTGAAACTTTTTTGGATTTTATTAGTATATTCACACAGTAAATTTATTTGGCATGAAAAAAGTGACACGTATTTTAGTTCTGTTTTTAGTATTAATATTTGCTACATGTTGCGGTGAGGATGTCAAAGTGGTTAAACCCAAAGAGGTTATTAAAAATCCTAGCGTTGTGCCTGAAGAAGTAAATCAAGAGGAAAAGCTAAATGATAACTTAACCAAAATTTCAAATCCCGAAAAAGTTGCAGAATTAAGGCAAAAACTTTTGGAAGAAGAGGCTTTCTTAAAAGAACTAGAGCTTGAAGATTTACAATCAAAAACTCTCGCTGAAAGGTATAAATTAGGAGATACATCAATTGTGGATGATTTGATAGATGTCCTTACTAAAGGGGACTATGATGATCGAAAAGAAGCTTTTAAAACACTTCAGTCGAGGTACGACGCTCCTTCGGACTATAGGATAAGGCAAAAGGAACTTCAAAGCGCTATTTTATCTCAAATTAATGATGAAAAATTTGGTTATCATGCCATTCAACTGGCGGGTATCATGAGAGTAAATGGATATGCTAAGCTATTTGAGAAAGAAATTTTAAAGGGTGAATCAAAGAACATGGGTAGGTTATTTTATTGGCTTGGTGGGTCTGGAAGAAGTATTGAAGTGTTAGAATCAATTGAGCAAAAAATTAAGTCCAATAAACTAGATAAAACGATTCAAAAAGATATCATTAGTGGGTTAAAACAATTTGGTAGAAGTGGAAGCAAGAAAATCAAAGAAAAAGTGGGGCAAATTGCCTTGTCCGTGTACAACAAAAAGCTAGTTCCTGCAAAATCATTTGATGATTTAAAAAATTCAAGACCTGGTTACAGTTCAGCAGATAACATTCTTCACTGTTTGTATAATTATGGAGACAAAAAAGTAGCACCTATTGCGCTGAATATGTTAAAAAAAGGTGTTCGTGAAGAGCAAGCTTTAATTGCATTAATTCGGCTGAATGGCGAATCAGAGCAAAATCGTCTAAAGGAATATTTGAGTGATTCTGCTAAATTTGATTATGCGTTAGTCCCTGCAAAAGTATTTCATGAAACGGTGAATAAAAAAGCGGAAATTCCAAAATTGATTTTGGAAAACTTAAATAAATTCAAAAACAATAGCACTAGGCGAGTTGATAAAGTTGTTGAGACGCTGATTAAAATGGACCAAACAGAATGGCTTTCAAAATTAGAATCCGTTATTACATCAAAAGTCCTTATGGATAATTTATTAAATTCCTACACTATTCTCAGTAACAATCCCGAGGATATTGCTGAGGCACTGTATTTAATTGGTTTAATTGACACACCTATTAATTCTGCCTTGATTTCTGAAGCGAAATACAATGACAGATACTTTGGAGAAAATGCACACGTTTATAATTTGCTCCATGTTTCAGGTTTATTTCTTGATATCGATACAAGTCTTCCGCCTGAGGAGATTAACGCAATACTAGATTATTTGCTTGAAAATAGTTCAGATGCTTTTGAAAACGCTCTCATTGGAACAGAACTAGAAGATGAGAATAAACTTTCCATCACTTTAATTTATAATGAAAGTGCATACCTTTATAAGTCGAATGAGCAAAATAACTGTTACTTAGAAATTATTCATCTTCTTAACCAAGTGTTAAAGGACAACGATGTTAAAGAGCGATTTTGTTTATTGAACTCATCAGATGAGGGGATTCGATATTTGTTCGGTGATAAAGAGTATGTAAAGGTATTCAAGAGTCATTGTGGTCTTGTTCCTAATGCTGAAGATTCAAATTACATAGAAGATACAGATAGTGAGAAAGATACAGAAGGTGAGCAGGAAGAAGAACCAGATCAAAGTAAAAGGGAAGAGGAAATGTCAAATGTAGAGTGAGCTAGGATAACTATTTCCCTAGATTAAAAAAATCAATTCTTAATTTCACTTATTTATTTTTGAATAGCCAATTTTATGGTTTTGAAAGAACCAGTAGAATGGACCTTTAAGTAGTAAATTCCCGAGGTTATGTTATTTGTTGTTACATGTTTTTGATTACCCAATTGTATTTCTTTTCCAGAAGTATCAAAAAGTCTCCAGTTTATTGTCTCGGGACCTTTTATTATAAAGTATTCATTAGCGGGGTTTGGAAAGATTTTAAATTCAGAAACCATTTCTTTTGAAGTCGTAATACTATTCATAGTAACAAATTTTGATAATAAGCGAATATACTCAGTTTGATACCCATTTGAGTTTTCAGTTACTTCCCAAGAATTACTCGGCCACCCACTGTTGAAATCTAAATATGACTTTTGATCAGGTTGGTTAATAAGGTCATTTTTACCTATGAAATTACATTTGCTGTTATTTTCAGGGCTTCCGCATCCACTTGGGCAACACTCATCGACTGTGTATCGAGGGTTGGCTCCTCCGGTCAAAAATCCCGGTGCTGGTCCATATAAGGAAACACCATACTCATCATATTCGGTGCCTTCGGAAAACCAAGAGTGGTAAAATTGGTTCACACAATTGTCCCCTCCATAGTCATACATATTGCTTAAATACATTAATCCCATTGGATTTACGCCATGAATATAGTGAAGATATTCTTCGGCGGCTTCAACTCCTAAATCGGCTTTTAATGGGTTTACATTGTATTGCTCTACTTGATAAAACATGTTTCCTACTGAGCATTTTTGTTTGTTTGAGCCCCAGGTGTAATCTTTCATATGAGATTTGTAGGGGTCTTTTTCATTTTCGTAAGCGGAAAAGTTATCGGTACCATTCATTGCTGTGGAAAACGATGATAGGATGTTGCTTACAACATTTTCAGTGGCATCTTCTAGTCTTGTATATTCTAATAAAATATCTTGCTCTTCATCTTCAAAGGGAAAAGCATGTGTCCATTGCATCATATGAATTTGTGCATAATTATTGTCAAAAAAAGTTTTGTAATCAGTTTCCTTGGTTAATTCGAATAAATATAGCGCAGCTCTTAACTTGTATTTCAATCTACCGTAGTCATCAACCTCCTGCTTTCCTGCTCCAATTCCTATTGAATTATACGCTGCATCATTGTTTTGCCAAAGAGTGTTCGGGTTTATAATTGCCCAGTCCCACGCTTTTTCAGCAGCACTCTGCATTTCAGTTGCATAAGAGGACATACCCAAGTCTTTAAAAATAGTTGATGCAAGTGCAAATGCACCTGCAGAGGCTAATGTGGAGCTTGTATTTACATCTCCGTACAAGGATTGTTCAGTGGCTGAAGAAGGCGGAGATGCATGACCGGCATCGACAATGGATATGATGCTACCGTCTGATAACTGTAATCTCAAAAGATGATCTA
>MDTG01194698.1_pt1 | contig 10355 bp, 10 predicted proteins | sample 811421 | NCBI WGS metagenome assembly MDTG01 (sample SAMN05326645, study PRJNA326480) | marine metagenome | isolation source: seawater | place: Pacific Ocean: South East | collected 2011
CATGCTAACCAGAATGCACATCAGTGGCACAGAGATATATCGTCAAAAAAAGGAAATTTAGTAAAATATAAAAACGAAAAACCTAGGTTGATAAAATATGCAATTTATTTGGAAGTAAAAAACTCAATATTTGCAGTTATCCCAGAATCTAATCAGTCCAATAAAAGAGGTGATTTATTTGGTAAGGATATTTATTTAAATGAAGAAACAAATTTTAATACAAAAATTAATCAAAATTATGATAAAAATAAAATTTTGTTTATACAACCTGAGCCAGGAGATTTAGTAGCGTTTGATTTTAGACTTCTTCATTGTGCTTGCAATGTTGATCAAGATATGAAACCTTCTGATAATAAAAATCAACTAGAAAAAAAAGTTATATGGCCAGCTTTTGGAGGTGAGGGTAATTTATCGGAAGCTATCTATCAATATTTTAGATTTGTTAGAAGAGACTTTGGCGAACAAAATTTTGATCGTCCTACAGAAATTCTTTTTGCAAAAAAAAATATATTACCAAAGTCCTATAATAAAAAAAATGATGAATACATAAAGTGGATTGAAGAAAATATAATGTTACAAGAGCAATTTAAGCCACTAATGTTTTTAGCAGAAACTGATCAAAAAGTAGTAGATTTTAGAAATGACTATTATAAAAGAAATAAAGATAATCCTAGATATAAATTATTAGCAGAAAAAAATAAAGTTATTGCAGATCATATTACTACAATTAAGTAAAATGATATTTCTTAAAAAAAATAAAGTACTCTATTCTATATTTATAAAAAAAAATTTTCAATTTAAGAAAGAAATCAATGAATTAAATTCTTCTAGTGACAGTTTACAAAATTTAATTATTCTCAAAAAAAAAGGAGATTATATTAAGCCCCATTTCCCTAAGAGCAGATTAAAAACAACTAAGCAACATAACGAAGTATTAATAGTAATGGAAGGAAGTATACTTGTTAAAGTTTATGCAAATAACAAAAAATATTTAGATAGTTACTTTATGAAAGCCAATGATATTATTATTTTTCTCGCTGGATATCACTCAGTTGAGATACTAAAAAAATCTAAATTATTTGAGGTAAAACCTGGACCATTTGATAGAAAATTAGATATCCCAGAAAGATTTAATGAATTATTTAAATAATTATTATTTAAAAAAAATTTGATCAACATAAAAAAACAGAAAAAATTTAAAAAAAAATCTTATTAAAAAAATATTAGTTATTTTATATAATAATATTTATAAATATATATATAAAACTTGATGATATTAAATAAGAATAAAAAAAATCATACAATAATTTTATCATTAGGTTTTGCTGAAATACAAAGTGTTTGTACAGTAATACAAAAAAATATAAATAATGAAATAACCATAATTACATCCAATACAAACGCAAAATTTTATAAAACAATAAAAAAAAAAATTAATATTATTGCTTTAGAGCCTATAGTATTACCTCAACCATTAAGAATAAAAAATATTAATTTATTTACTAAAATTTTCTTGCAATGTTCAAAGATTAAATTCAATTTAAAAAATAAAAATATTCACAATGTTTACTACTTTAACGATTTTTCAGTACCTATATTTTTTGGTTTATATAATTTTTTTTTAAAAAAAAATTCTGAAATATATTTTTTTAATTCTATAAAATATTTGCATAATAAAAAATCTAAAAAAATCCAATCAAAAAATCCTATGCATATTTTAATGATAAAAATTCTTTCTATAATTTTAAAAGTTAACATTGCAGAGTCACAATACACAACTAGCTCTGATAAGAATATTTCTTGGTTAAATGCTACTGGTTACAAAATGGACTTAAATTATTCATACGAAACTTTTGTACCAGATAATTGGCAAAATATTAAAAAATTGTTTAATTTTAATATTGGCAAGTTTCAAAAACATGATTTATTATTTATTGATACTGATTATTTCATCTTAAAAGATATTGATTTAGAAACTTCAATTAAAAATCTATGCACATACTTCAATGACTTTCATATATCTAAAAAAATATTAATTAAATCACATTATTCAAATAAAATCGATACTAATATATTTTACAAAAAATATTTAAAATGTAACTACACTTTTGTTAATGATTTATTTCCAGTAGAAATGATTTACGAAGAATTTGAAAATATTTATTATATAAATTCTTCTTCAATTATTAATTTCAAATTTAAAAATTGCATATCATTATATGAAAAATTGATATTTAGTAATAAAGATACTGCGGAAGAATTTTCTCAATTTATAAAATTTATACAATCATTATAGTTATTACATTTCGTCTATTTTTTCCAATTTTTTAAAAAACTTTGTTTTTTTTAATTTTTTAAACATAATTTTTGTTTCATTGTAATCTTCATTGTAAATACTTATTAAATCGTTATTTTTTAACTTAACTTCAATTATTTTTTTTATATTAATCAGTTTCGCTTTTTTTGTTTTTTGGATATGCCATACAATATCGGAAACATTGTAAAACTCATTTTTAAATTGACTTGAATTATTCATCAAGCATTTAGCTTTGTAATCATCAACATTAATATTATATCCAAATTTTTCAGCTGAGTCTTTCAAGCCTGTTCTTAATATTATTTTATAATGATCTTTACTCAAAAAATATGGCACCTTATAAGTTTTCGGATCATCAAAGTTGTTCGGCTTAAGTGACTTATTAAAATATTTATCCCAAATTAATTTAGTATCCTTTGATGATATTTGGATATTTAACAATTTTGCAATGTCAGTTATAAATTTATCTTTTTTAAGATTTCGAGTTTCAGCTTTTATCACTACAAATAAACTTTTATTCAAATATAATAGATCATAATATCGTTTTAAACCAATACATAAATTTTCAAAAAACTCTTCATTATTTAAAACTTCATGTTGTTTTTTATAAGCAAATTTATTGGCTGCAGAGATAAGTGTTGATCCAGGTTCTCTTATTTGGAAAAATAATTTTGCATTACCTATATTAAGAGTTTCAATATTATCTTGATCAAATAAATCGTGAACAGAGTAAAAATCTGTTGATAAAATAGAAAATAATTTTAATGTGACAATTGAAATACCTCTATAATTGTTTTCATTAAAATGAAGTCCATTATCTAATTTTCTAAATGTACTGAGGTTTATATTTATACTTGGGTAAGTAATAGTTGAATTAGATTTGGCAAAATTACTTTCAAGTATTTTTTTTAAAACTCTAGTATTTCTATTGTAAAGTTTTTGAGTTAAGTAGTTTTTATTATTTTTTTCTCTCTCTAAAATATCTTTTATAATATTTGATGTTAAAATATTGCTGCTTCCTGGAAAGCCGGTCAAGATAACTTTATTATCTAATTTAAGAAGTCTAGTGGTAAATAATTTTAAAATATTATAAACTTTTTTTTTAAGAGTTTTTAAGATTATAGTAAAAAAATCTTCTTTTAATCTGTTCTCAATCAAAAGTAAGTAAAATTTGGATTTTAAAACTTTACTTATAAAAATTGAAAAATTTAATTTTTTAACTGAATAATTAATATTTAATATATTATAAGCTTCTTTTTTATCAGCAATAATTACAAAAATTTTATCATTAATAGTTGTTTCAATATAATACATTAAAATATATCTTTTGAGATACCACCATCAACAAAAAGAGTTTTGCAATTAAGATATTTTATCCTATATTTGATTATTGATAAAATTAAATTACTTATATCGCCAGGTAATCCAATTCTGCCCAATGGTACTTTTTTAGATATTAATTTTAAATTAACATTCAAATTTTTTAACCTTTTCGTTTTAATTGGCCCCGGTGCAATATTTAAAAAAGTTATATTGTTTTTAATATACTTTTTACCAAACGCATTGAATACATTTAAAAATCCTAATCTTAATGAAGATGAAATTATCAGTTCAGCATCATGATCTTTAATTTTATGTGAAGATATAAGAAATACATAACCGTTTTTATTAATTTTAATATTTTGTAAAATTATGTAAAAGCCCAAAAATAATTGATTGAAATATTTTACCCATTTCTTTTCAGATATTTTTGATATATCAGAAATTTGTTCTGGCCCACCAGTATTAAGTAATAAAAAATCAGTTGAATTATGTTTTTTCGTGAATTTTCTAACAGAGTTTAAATTTGATGTATCTAAAATTGAGCTATTTGTTGAGATGACTTCGTAATTTTCTTTCAATAGCATTTTTGAAACTGCAGCTCCTATGCCTTTACTACCACCTAAAACTATAGCTTTTTTCTTCATTTAATCTTTATATCCTTATAAATATTATTAAGTTCATCTAAAAGATATTTAAAACTATTTTTGTCATAGCTATGATTTTGGTCAGGGTGCTTCTTTTTTCTATCAGATATATAATAAACAAAAAACTCATTTATTCCATTAATATAGCCTTGATATATAGGCATATTATTTCTATGATGCTGACCGTAAACAATATTGTTCATTAATTTTCTTTTTAATATTTTGATTTCATTATTTTCTAAATCAATTATTTTATTGAAAGGTATATCTCTATTAATTTTTAAATTTGTATAAACAAATGTATAATTAATATTCAATTTCTTGATTTGTTTATTTAATTTTATAGCTGATTTTATTGATGCTAAACCTAAAGAAATGTATATTTTTTTTTTATATTTAGATATCTGTTTTATTAAATCTATATCATCATACGAATAGCTTAAAATCTTAAAAAAATCAGGAATGTTTTTGCCCAAGTAATCTTTGAAAGATGTATCACATAAAGCAATTCCTACTTTAATATTATGTTCTTTTAATACTCTAAAAGTATAGTCAACTTGATTTTTTGTATAAAGTAATTTTTTTGGATCGAAAGTCCCTCCATCTAAATTAACTTTGTCATTAATATAAAAATTCTTATCTCTAAATTGAATAGTAACTCGTTTAATTTTAAGTATTTTAATATCATCAATTATTTTTTTAAGATAAATTGTGCTACCTAGGTGATTAACTCCAATCTCTAAGATTATATCAGGTTTATAAATTATATTTTTAAAACTTTTCATGTTTTTTTTGAATATAAATTACATATCTTATAATCGTAATCATCATCAATATCTATTGAATCCTCTTTTTTCATCAAAAATGTACCAACTTTGCCAAAAAATCTATGTTTAGATTTTAAAAACTTTTTGGTATTAAAAATATAGAATGCACCATTTTCAATAATTTCTATTTTTTTTGTAAATTGTCTACCTAATCTTACTTTTATGGAATGATTTATTGGAGTTGGCCTATTTTTTTTTAGAAGCCATAATTTCACACTTGACTCATAACCAGAAAATAAGCAATCAAGATTATTTTCTAGTAAAAATTTATAACCATTTTCAATATGCTTAAAGTTTAAAAAAGGAGTTGTGCATTGAATAAAGCATGAATATTGAGGAATCTTATTAGTTATTTTAATTAGGTATTCTAATGCATGAGCAACTGGTATATCAGGCATAACCTCATCATTTGAAAACTCATTTGGTCTTTTTACTAAAATTACATTATTATGTTTTTTAGCCTCATTTAAAATTTTTTTACTTTCTGAACTAATAGCAATCATGCTTATAGATTTGCATTTTTTTGCGGTTTTAATTGATTGACTTAAGAGTGTATTATTATTAATTTTTAATAAATTTTTATTCTTTATACCTTTCGAGTTTCCTCTAGCAGGGATAACACAGTAAAGACTCATAATATACTAAGATTATTTTGATTATTTAATTTTTATATTATATGCAGTATAAAAAATCAATTTTAAAAATAACATGTTATAAATTTATATTTAATTACCAAAAATTTATATATACATATTTTTATGAAAAAATTTATTCCAGTCAATAGACCTTATATTGATAAAAATGATGAGAAATATATAATTAATTATTCTATTAAAAAAAATAATGTCACTAATTCACCTTTAGTATCTTTATTTGAAGAAAAAATTAGTAATTTATGTGAAAGAAAATACGCTGTTTCAGTAACATCTGGAACTACAGCATTAGAAATTGCTGTTAAAAGTTTAAATTTACCTTCTAAATCAAAAATATTAATACCTTCTTTTACAATTGTGTCAGTATTAAATGCAGTTTTAAAAAATAATTTAATTCCAGTATTTATTGATGTCAAAAGGGATGATTATAATATTTCCATAAATGAAATATTAAAAATTAAATCTTTAAGAAATATAAGTGCAGCAATTGTTGTTTCAACATATAATAGTGCATCTGAAATAGATAAAATTGTATATTATCTTAAAAAAAATAATATTAAAATTATAGAAGATGCCGCAGAGTCTTTTGGAGGTTTTTATAAAAATAAGCCTTTCGGTTCTTTTGGGGATATTAGTATTTTAAGTTTTTACTCAAATAAGCTAATCACAACAGGAGAGGGGGGTATGATCTTAACTAATAATAAAAAAATATTCGATTATTGTAATAAAAGTAAAAATCTATTTTTTGATGAAAAAAATAGAAATTTTTATCATAAAGAACTTGGATCCAACTCTCGATTTCCTTCAATTTTAGCAGCATTAGGAATATCACAGCTTAAAAAAATAAAATATTTTATTAATCATAGAAAAAAACTTTACAATTATTATTTTTTCAATCTTAATTCTGAATTATTAGAATTTCAAAATATTAAAAAAGATATAACATCATCCTATTGGGTATTCCCAGTAATCTTAAAGATTAAAAACTTAAAATTTGATTCTAAATTTTTTATTAATGAACTGAATAAAAGAAATATTCAAGCAAGACATTTCTTTTACCCTTTACCGGATCAGCCCTTTTTTAAGAAAAAAATTTCTAAAAAATTTAAAATAAATGCAAGATACATACATAAATACGGACTTTATCTTCCTTTAGGGAATGGTATTAAAATTAATGAAGTAAAATATGTAGTTTCTGTTTTCAATAAGATACTTTTAAAAATTAATAAAATTTAGTTTTTGTAATCAAAATCTATCATTAATTTGATAATTTCTGGCAGAGATGTTTTTGGCTTCCATTTAAGTAATTTTTCTGCTTTTTTATAATCTCCTTTTAAATAATTTACATCAAGTGGTCTAAAATAATTTTTATCTACTACTACTAATAATTCATTGTTTTTAGCATCATAGCCTTTTTCATTAATACCTTTCCCCTTCCAACGAATATTAATGTTTATTGTTTTAAAAGATATTTTAATAAAATCTTTTACTGAATAGACCTTATTTGTAGCTAAAACAAAATCATCAGCCTTCTTGTAGTGCATTATTTTAAACATACCTTCTACAAAATCAGGAGCATAACCCCAATCTCTTTTCGAATACAAATTGCCAACTTTTAAGATTGATTTATTGCCTTTAAGTCTTTGGGCTATGTGATTAGTTACTTTTCTTGTTAAGAAATTTTTTGTTCTTCTTGGACTTTCATGATTAAATAATATTCCATTACAAGCAAATATATTATATGCTTCTCTGTACATTTTTGTTACATGAAAAGCGTATAATTTTGCTGCACTATAAGGGCTCTGTGGGTCAAATTTCGAATTTTCATTAAATGATCTACTTGTATTGACGTTTCCATATAGTTCACTGGTAGATGCTTGATAGAATTTACACTTAAGATTAAGTTTTTTGATTGTTTCTAATAAACACACTGCTCCAATCGAATTTACAATTGTAGTATATTCAGGATTATCAAAAGAGATACCCACATGAGATTGTGCACCTAAATTATATATCTCAGATGGTTTTATTTCACCAACAAGTGACATTAATCTTGAACTATCCATTAAATCTCCATAGTGAAGAATTAATTTTTTATCTCGAATTTCTTTCATGCTATAAATTGCATCTAATCTTGTTCTTTCTAGAAAACTATTAGGTCTAACTAATCCATGTACAACATACTTCTTTTTTAAAAGTAATTCGGCTAGATAACTCCCATCTTGGCCACTTATTCCTGTTATAAATGCTATTTTTTTAACCATTTATAAACTCTTTTTATATTATTAAAATTTTTATAAAATATTTTAAAAAATAATTTGTTGTCTATTAAGCTATAATAATAATAAAAATACGATAAAAATCTGTGTTTTTTATTTAATCTTAATAATTTAATTTCATTTTGTATTTTTGAAAATAATTCACTACTCAATTTTCTTGTTCTTCGTTGGTCAAAATATTCTTTTTTACTAATTCTATATTTTTGTTTTATAAATGCTTCATTAACACCCACATGCATTCTTAAGATCTTTCTTTGTCCAAATGTATAATTTGTTTTTCTCTTATCAAAACTATAATTATCTAATTGAGGACCTACACCATGATAAGAAATTGGACTATCTAAAAAGGCCATTAATTTATTATTTTCAAAATTACAAGTTTTGGCAATTTCCATTTCATATTCTGGATATAATCTGGCATTTATAACGTCTTCATTAAAATTATTATGTTTTAGTCCATCTGAACCTAATAAATTTTTCTCAACTAACTTAGTAAAACTATAATCATCTGAAAAACAATTTTTATTTTTTGGAGAATAGAGATCTGTTCCTATACATTCATTTCTTCCTTTATCTAAATATAGTAACATAGTGTATAAATAATTTGGATTATGATAATGGTGAGTATGCATACCATGTAGGGCAAAATTTTCAGTAGATGTCATTAAGTCTAATTGATATACATATAGTTTAGGAAATAATTTCTTATATTTTTCATAAAGAAAGGGATAAAAGATATAATTAAGATTATTAAATATTTTTGGAACATAATTATATGTTATATTTTCCCAAAACTCTTTATCAATTTCTGGCTCATCAAAATTATTTTTGTTTAAAAGACTAAAAAGTTTTACACCAGGAATTTCGTCAAAAAAAAGTTTTTCACTAGGCCAATTATTTACAATTTTATTGAGAATTTCTTTATTAAAAATATTCAAATATTCAATATGAGGAAATGGCTTAGTATCAAAAGTTTTTTCATTGAAATTTAACATATTTAATTATAAAATATTATATATTCTATCGATTTTCAATGAATATATCTGATATAAAAAAACAAATAATTAATAACCCATTTCATTATTTTAATTTATCTGAAGAGCTTAAATCAAATAAAGCAATTATAATGACATTACTTTCAGCCTCAGGTTCATTTATTAAATTTGTAGATAAAAAATTTAAGAATGATATTGATATAGTAAAGCAAGCAGTTAAGTCTGAGGGGTACAGTATTCAATATTTCGATGAAATATATAAAACAAATGTTGACGTTATAACTATTGCTGTTGAAAATAATGGACTAGCATTATATTTTGCAAGTGAGGAAATTAGAGCAAATAAAGAAATAGTTTTAAAGGCAGTCAAAAATGATGGTCTGTCATTAAGATTTGCCTCTCCAATTATGCGAGATGACAAAGAAGTTGTTAGTATGGCTATTACTAATAATCCTATTGCCTTTCAAACGGCTTCTAAAAATTTAAAAAAAGATATTGATATAATTAAATTATCAATCAAAAATTATTCTAAAAATTTTTTATATATTTATGAAGAATTACAAAATCAAAAGGAATTTGTTAAAGAACTTATTAGTATAAATGGTTTCATATATGAATATATCTCAGATACTTTAAAAATTGATTCTGATATTGCAAAAATTGCATTTGATAAAGAAGGCTATACCATACAATTTGCCCCTCCAGAAATTCAGAATGACTTGGCATTGGTGATGGTGGCACTTAAACAATATCCTCCAGCAATAAGATTTTTAAAATATATTACTTCTGAAAATAAAAAATTATTAAAAATAATTGAACAATAAAATTATTATATGTTTAAATACGATGTTATAATACCATGTTACAAGGGGGAAGAGTTTATTAAAGATTGTCTAAAAGATCATATAAAGCAGACTATTAAGCCAAAAAAAATTATATTTATTAATGATGGTGATAAAAATATTAATAAAAATGATATCAAAAAATATTTTATTAATACGGAAATTATCTTTGAATATATAGAGAATAAAAAAAATATTGGAGCAATAAATTCTATTTTAAAAGGTATTAATAATGTTAGTTCAGAATATTTTAAAATTAGCGCAATTGATGATAGATTTGATAACAATATGGCAGAAAAAACCTTAAGTTTTTTTCATAAGTATCCAAATTGTGGTCTGGCTATGTCTTACCCTGGTTATTTTACTCATTATAATAAAAAAAAAATTTCTATTTCATTTAATTTTAATAATAATCAATCCAGACATTTTGATAAAGTTCAAACAAAAAAAATATTAAAAAATAATTTTTTTAAAC
>MDTG01295688.1_pt1 | contig 10355 bp, 11 predicted proteins | sample 811421 | NCBI WGS metagenome assembly MDTG01 (sample SAMN05326645, study PRJNA326480) | marine metagenome | isolation source: seawater | place: Pacific Ocean: South East | collected 2011
GAGTCTTTATTAGGACTAAAATACCAATTTCCTATTGAAGAAAGAGAATTTAAAAGTACTTCAGTTATTAAAATCGAAAATAATAACTTAAGAAAAATAACCTTAGAGATTAATAATTCCAAAGATTTAAATACCCAACAAAAATCAAATCTGATTAATTTTGTAAATAAAACTTCTCGTTTAATTCCTTTACTTACAAAAGATGAGTTAATGGAAATAAGCACTAAAATTAAATTAAAAGAAATGACAGATGAGTTGAAACTTTTAAGCTCAAACTTTAAGAAAAAAGACTATCCATTTGAGACAGCGGTAGAGAAAAGTGAGAGACAAAAAGCAATATTAGAGGAAGGTGGATGGGGTATCACGACTGTAAAATCTGGAACAGGATCAATAGAAAATACCATGGAAGTTCCATTAGTTCCTGCAACAAACAGGGGGTTAAAATTTGATGCTGCTGCACAAGAACTTAAAATAATTAGTGATAAATTTTTTAAATTAAAAAATCACAATCCTCAGTTTAAGAATAGTATTAAAGAGTTAAAAGATGAAATTAAATTATATAGAGATAATTTAAACGAAACTGAAGAAGTGGCATCTACTTATGCGAAAAATATTTTGAAAATAGCTAGAAGAATAGAATTTGCAAGCATATATCCACCAAATGCTCTTAATGAAATGCAAAATGCAATAATTGAATTTGATAATCTTCAGAAAGATGAACAAGGTGGTTTAAGATTAATAGATATACTTTTATTTCCCGCAGGTACAATTGTTGCTAGTGGACCAAGTTGTTCAGAGCAAGGATCGGGTAGATGGCTACCAAAACCATCAGATACATTTAATAAATTTATTTTAATGTCTAAACCAAGTGTAGGTTATAAAAATATCCCACTTCTTTGGATTGACATGATGGATGTGAGTAAAATTATAGGTTTTATTCTTCCAGATTGGATTGCAGATATTTTGCCAGGTGAATATCCTGTCCATAACAAAGATGGTTTTGTAAAACAAAATTTTAAAGGTCATGTATTAAAAATTGTTACAGGGGATTTTAAATTGTTTAAAATTCCTGTCCCTTACGGTCATATATGGGACTCGTTTATGAGAGTTTTTTTAGGTTTGGTATTTGGAATATTCATTGGGGTTCCACTAGGATTGTTTATGGGCTTAAATAGGTTTGCAAAAGGTTTTTTTGATCCTTTAATTGAACTTTATAGACCGGTACCGCCATTAGCTTGGGCACCCCTTATAATATCCGTATTGGGAATTGATAATACTGGAAAAGTATTTTTATTATTTATGGTATCTTTATCCATAATGATTATATCGGCTAGAGCTGGAGCATCCGGAACTCAATTATCTAAAATACATGCTGCCCACTCTTTAGGTGCATCAAAAAAACAAATACTAAGATATGTAATTTTTCCTAACTCACTTCCTGAAATTTTAACTGGTATAAGAGTTGCTGTAGGTATGTGCTGGGGCACATTGGTGGCGGCTGAATTTTTGGCTGGGACAACAGGAATAGGATTTGTTGAAAATGTTGCAAAAAAATATTTTCAGTATGAGGTAATATGGATCACAATTTTTATAATGGGGATGTTAGGATTATTATTTGATGTGACTTTAAGAAAAATTATAGACAAAACTATACCCTGGAGAGGAAAGGGTTAATTTTAAACTATGATATTTGATTGCACAATATTTTTAGATGAAAAAATGATTTATGAACTCAGACTAAATTTATTAAATAATTATGTTGATAAATTTGTGGTAGTTGAATCTTTATATACGCATGCAGGAAATAAAAAGAGACAAAATTTTAATATTGAAGACTTTAAAGAATTTAAAGATAAAATTATTTATATACTTATTGACAAAGAGCCAGAGGATCTTTTAGAAATAAATAGTGATAAAGACTCTGGTAAAAAAAGACTTAATTCTCTTAAAAGGATAAAATTACAATATAATACTTTGCTAGATGGTATTAAAAATGCATCAGACGATGACTTAATAATATTAAGTGATTGTGATGAAATTCCAAATTTAAATGGATTGAGTATTGATAAAATCAATCGCGACATATTAATTTTTAAACAACATTTATATTATTTTAAATTTAATTATTTATACGATAATTTTAAATGGTTTGGCTCTAAAGCCTGTAAAAAGAAATATTTAAAAACATTTGAGTGGCTTAGATATGTAAAAAATAAAAAATATAGTTTTTGGAGACTCGATACCTTTTTTTCAAATACAAAATATCAAAACATTAATTTTATAGAGAATGGCGGATGGCATTTTACAAATATAAAAAATCCAAAAGATCTTATTTATAAATTTAGTAATTTCGGGGAACATAACGAATTTGAAACAACAGGTACTAAAGAAGACGATGTAAAAAAATGGATTGCAAATGGAGAATTATATTACGATCATTTTGCTGATAAAAAATCATCTGCAATTGAGAAAGTATCTAAAAAAATAAAACTTACTGTTAACGATGAATCTCTCCCAGATTTTTTAATAAGAAACAAGGATAAGTACAAGCAATGGTTTGCTTAAAATATTCTTATGGATAAAAATCAAAATAGAAAAGTTTCAATATTTATTACAGCATATAATGCTGAAAAAACAATAGAGCAATGTATTACTTCTGTTTTAAACCAAAGTTTAAAATTTGATCAAATTATTATTGTTAATGATAAATCAACAGATGATACTTTAAATATTTTAAAAAAATTTAAAGATATTAAAATAATTAATAATACAGTTAACAAGGGTGTTTCATATTCTAGAAATTTGGGAGTAAAAAATTGTGAAAATGAAATTATTGCAGGCATAGACTCAGATGTTGAACTGAATAAAGATTGGCTAAAAAATATTTTAAAGAAGTTTTTAGACAGCGACGCGGTATATTGTTGTGGAAATGTAGTTGAGAAGTTTACCTCAAACAAATTTAATTATTGGAGATCATTAAGATATCCATTGAATTGGGGATCAATAGACATAAAGAATCCACCATATATTATTACAAATAATACTCTACAATATAAAAAAATTTGGTCAGACGTTGGTGGTTTCGATGAAAATTTTAAATATCCTGGTGGGGAGGATATTATTTACAGCGAAAAAATTTATAATAAATTTAAAGATAAATTATTTTATTTTGCTGATATAAGTAGTACACATTTGGCTGATGATAACATCTTCAGCTTATCCAATAGAATTTGGAGATATCATTCTTTTGGGTATAAAATTAAACAACCAAGCTTATTAAGACTTATAAAATTAGTAATAAAACAGTTAAAATTTTTATTTATAAGAATTACTAAAGATATAATTAAATTAAGGATTTATTTTATATATATAAATATTATGGTTTTTATTTTATTTATAAAATATGAATGGTCTTATACATTTTCTAAAAAATAAATGTACTCATCAAAAGATCTTAAAAAAGTAATAAAAAAAATATTTTTAAAGCATGGATTAAAAAAGAATGATGCCTTGATATCTGCTGAGCTTATTGTATATGCTGAAATTATAGGTGCATCTACACATGGTGTATCTAGACTAAAGATGTATTGCGATAGAATAAAAAAAAAACTCATTAATCCTAAACCAAATATAAAAATAAAACATATTTCACAATCAATTTCACATATCGATGCTGATAACTGTATAGGATTTGTTTCTGCAAATCTTGGTATTAAACAGGCAATATCGAATGCAAAAAAAAGTGGCATCGGGATGGTTGGTGTAAAAAAAAGTGGTCACTATGGTTTATCTAGTTATTATATTGAGCAAGCGGTAAAAAAAGATTACATTGCAATTTGTTTTACTAACGCCCCTCCAGCAATTGCGCCTTATGGATCAAAAAAATCATTATTTGGAACTAATCCTATAGCGTTTGGTGTACCAGTTAAATCTAGAATTCCATTTATTTTTGACTCATCAATGTCGAAAATTAATAGGGGAAAAATTAGAATTGCAGAAAAATTAGGAAAAAGTTTACCATATGGGGTTGCCTTAGATAAATATGGGAAATTAACTACCAACCCTAAAGATGCTTTGAGTGGTGTACAATTACCAATAGGAGATCATAGAGGATCTGGGCTTGCTTGGATGGTGGATATACTTTGTGGTGTATTTACTGGAAGTTCTCATGGAGGGAAAGTTAAAGATCCATTTGAAGATTTTTCAGGACCTCAAAATATTGGACATTTATTCATAGTTTTCAAAAAAAATTTATTTGATAAGGGTTTTGATAAACAAATTAAATTAAATATTCAAAGAGTAAAAAAACTTCCAAGAAAAGATCCAAGAAAAAAAATAAGGTATCCTGGTGAAAAAAAATATTATAATTTTAAAAATAACTTAAAAAAAAAAATAAAATTACCTAAAAAAGTTTATAATGAATTACAAATTTTAATTAATACATGAAAAAAATATTATTCTTTATTTTAATATTAATTTTTCCGCATAATGTATTTGCATTTGATATAAAATTCACTGAAATTATAGAACTAAAAAATCCATGGGGTTCAAGCTTTATAAATAAAAATAATTTAATAGTTACAGAAAAAGAGGGTAATTTAAAAATAATAGATTTAGAAACCTTCAAAATAAGAAAAATAAATCATAATTTAAATATATTAGAGGATGGACAGGGTGGATTATTAGATATTTTATATAACGATAATTATGTTTATGTAAGTTACTCTGAAAATATTGGAAACGGCAAATCAACTACATCTATAGCAAGAGGGAAGTTAGACTATGATTTTATTAATTTTAAAAATATTTTTAGAGCAGATCCAGCAATAAACTCTGGATATCATTTTGGTTCAAGATTAATTATTAAAGGAAATTTTTTATATGGATCTGTAGGTGAGAGAGGAGAAGGAATGATAGCCCAGGACTCAACTAAACATCCAGGAAGTATAATTAGAATTAATATCGATGGAAGCATTCCAATTGATAATCCACATTTTATTAACAAAAAAAAATGGAGGAAAGAAATATATCAGATTGGAGTAAGAAACCCACAAGGTATGGCGTTGTCACCTTATGATAATAAAATTTATATCAGCAATCACGGTGCTAAAGGAGGAGATTGGTTTGGACAGGTAAAAAAAGGCGAAAACTACGGATGGAAAATATTGGGATGGGGGGGAACTAACTACACAGGAACAAAAATAGGACCTAAATGGAAACCTGGTTTTACTAAAGCAATTAAGTATTGGGTACCATCTATTGCTGTAAGTGCAATTGCAATTTATAAAGGAGAAGAGTTTAAAGAGTGGAACGGTAACGCTTTAATAACATCTTTAAAAGACATGTCTTTAAGAAAACTAACTTTTAAAGATCTAGATGAGAGTAATGTTATTGAAGAGGTAATTTTTAAGGGAAAATTAGGGAGACTAAGAGATATTCAAATACAACCAACAACAGGAAAATTATTTATCCTATCAACAAATTCTCTTTGGAAAATTGAAAAAAAAGATAATTAACTTAAATATGTTAAATATAGATAATAAACTATTATATGTGGAGTTTTACAATAAAATTTCTAATGAAAAACCTAATTCACAAAATGAAACTAAATGTGATTTAAGTGATTTTATGCCACAAACTTTTTATCATATTAACTTTAATTAGTTTTTTTTAATAAATATATGAAGATAAAAGCTGTGATGTACATAATTAAAGCATACGCTGCAGTTGGAATAATATATAAAATATCTGAAAATATTTGTGTCGCAACAAAAACCGCTAAAGTACCATTTTGCAAACCACACTCTATAGCTATACATTTTTTTTGTTGAATATTAGATGTAAAAAATTTTGCAATAAAATATGCTATAAACATCATTAATATATTAAGTGTTAACACAATCGTGCCTGCTTGAGATATGTATGATATAATATTATTTCTTTCTTCTATCCATATAGCTGCAAAAACTAATATAAATAAAAATAATGTTGTACGTTCTATTAATTTAATATTGTTAAATATTAAATTGTTAAGAAATTTTCTAATCAAAATTCCAATTAAAACTGGAAATGTTACAACTCCAAACATTTTTAATGCTACACCAGTAATATTAATTTCTTGAGATAAATTACTAACACCTAAAAAATTTGCAGAATTTAAAACTATAATTGGTACTGAGATTATACAAATAATACTACTAGCGGCTGTTAATGAAATTGATAACGCTACATCACCGTTCGCAAATTTTGTCATAACGTTTGAAGTCACGCCTCCAGGAGCGGCAGCTATAATCATTACACCAACAGCAATTTCCAAAGGAACTTTTATTAATAAAACCAGAATATAAGCTATTACAGGTAAAAGAATTATTTGAGTTGTTAAACCTACAGTGAATATTAAAGGATTTTTTAAAACTCTTTTAAAATCTTCTGCTGTTAAACCCAATCCTAGACCCAGCATAATCAAAGCTAGAGCTATTGGAGCTATTTTGGTAACTATCTCCATAGATATACTTTAATAATCTGAGATTATTAATCAAGCTTAAGGATTAATAGTGCTAAAAGTAATTAAATTTATTTAGGCGTTGAAGCACAAATATCTTTAATAACTGGTGTATTAGCACAATCGTTACATTTCGTAACTTGAACAATACATCCGTCGTCAAGTTTTTTAACATCGACAACTCTATGACATTTTGAGCAAGTAGAAGAAATTGTTAATCCACATTTTCTGCAATTGTAAGTTTCTAATTCCATAATTAATTATTTAATTAGAAAAAAATTATATTCAACAATTATGTTTAAAAATGATAATCATTATCAAAAAAAATTAAGAAAAAGAAAATTTTTTTTTGAGAATGATTTTCATTACTAGAGATTTAAAAAAATTATTTTTTCTTTTTTGAAATTCCTAACTTTTCACTATGTCTCAATCTTAAAACTACTATTGCAGCAGCAATCAGCAATATGGCGCCTGCTTCGTATAAAAGAGCACTAGGATCCATTGATTTTCCTTGAAGAATGATAAATCTACTTAGAGCTGTAATCGCAATTAACAAAGGTAAAGATATCGATATTGATTGTTGTTCCCAAAAAACTCTTACCATCGCCATAACTTCTAAATATAGAAACATTAAAAGTAAATCTGCTAGAGTTACACTTTGATTAAGAACCATGGTCCTAATTTCAATTCCAACTGCTATGACTGTACTTACAAGAATTACACCTAATAAAATTAATTGCAATGTTTTAGTAATGTTATCCATATTAAATTAGAGTTATCATTTTTATATTATAATTCAATTTATTAATTTATTTCAAAATTACCAATTATATTAAGATTTTTGTCAGAAATAATCATTTCTCCAGAAGAAGTTCCACGCTCTAAAATATCCAAAATGACAACATAATGTGTCACAATAATTAGATTAGAATCACTTTTCCATTTAGAAATATAGTTATTTAAATCTTTTATTTGCTTAGATCTATTTTTTGAAAATCGCTCTTCATAAAAAGAATTTAGAGCTTTAAAGGTTTCAAATTTTCCAAAAGCTATTTTGGCGGTATCTTTACATCTGCACCATTCACTAGATAAAACTTTGTCGATTTTAATATTATTATTTTTAAAAAAATCTCCAATTTTCTTTGACTGAGCTCTTCCCTCTTCATTTAAATTTCTTTGAGTGGAACAATTTTTTAAATCAAAATTATTTGGATCACCGTTTCCTGGAGCCAGCGCATGTCTTATAAAGACTATTTTTTTTCCTTCTTTTAAAAATTTGACAATATTTTCATTCGGATAAGAATAATTTGGAATAAAAATAAAAAAAAAAAATTAATAATTTTCTCATTAAATTAAGATATAAATTAATCCTATAATTTGAGTGAAATTTATCACGACCGATGCTCCATGGGCATATTTAAATTTTTTTTCTTCGTTATTATCTTTTAAATTATTTATCAATGGCATTAAAAAAAATTGCGCAAAAATAAATGATATAGCTAAAGCTAATGTTACGTAAAAATTTACTCCAAATGAGGAAATCATTATAAATATAATAATTGCTATACTCAAAAAAATAAGATTTACGAAATAATAGTAAGGGAAAATTTTTCTAACGAATTTTCCAGCATTTTGAACATCCAATATTTTAAATATCATGGGCGCTAAAACGAATGAAAAAAAAATCATCATTCCTAATACTATCGCTAATATATTTTGTATTAAAGTTTCCATTTTAATGACAGCTTATGTTATATTTTTTTAATTTGTAATAATTGTAAGGTAAAGGTGTAATAAATCCTATTGCCAACATTATGGGTATAACATACCAATTTAATATTGCACCGCCTGTCAATACATAATCTGTTAAGTTCATTGCAATCTCCATACTTATCATAGAAATAAAACTCATACCAAATGCAGTCCTAATAGCATTTTTTAAACTGAAGTTTTGTTTAATAAGTATTACTGTTTCAAGAGCTATACTTGTTATTAATCCATTAATTATTGCTAAAATCATTATGCCTAATACTGGAAATGGAACTTCAGATAATTGAAAAAATAATATTGTTCCAAAATCTCCTATTGAACATCCTAATAAACACCAAGCAGTATTTTTAGAACTCTTTTTCCAAGTATGTCTACAATTCCAATTTATTTTAATAGTTTCAGAACTCATATTTTATATCTAAATAATATTTTTTTTGTTCCAATGCATCAAAGTGACCAATTTTAACTGTAATTTCTATTTTATGCCATATTAACTTAATATATAAAGATCAATTAAATGCTGTCAGATAAAGAAATTGTGTGTCCTAATAATCTTTTAGATGTTGCTCATCTGAAAAAAGGAATTCCTGCAGGAATTGTAAATGCTGGTAAATCAATAACAATGATGTCTGTAATGGATGCAGTGAATGAAAATTTGATAATTCCAATATTTATAGGAGATAAATCAGAGATAGAAAAATGCGCATTAGAATTAAGTTTTGATATTTCTGAATTTAAAATAATTGATGAGAAAAATGAAAATAAAACAGCAGTGCTTGCTGCTAAATTAGCATCAGAAGAAAAAATAAAAATAATTGTTAAAGGGCATATTCATACTGATGTATTAATGAAAGAAGTAATCAAAAAAAAATATAATTTAATTAGAAAAACAAGATTAAGTCATATTTGGCACATGACATTAAATAAAGAGGACAAACCTTTAATTATTACTGACGGGGCATTAAATGTAAGCCCAAATGTAAAAACAAAAATGCATATCCTAAAAAATGCAATAAATTTTTGTAATAGGATTGGAAATAAAAGACCTAAAGTATCAGTTTTATCTGCAACAGAAGAGGTTTTAGATAGTGTTCAAAGTTCTATAGATGCAAAAGAATTAACTGAATTAGCAAAAAAAGAAAATTTAATAGCTGATGTTTTTGGACCTTTAGCATTTGATAATAGTATCTCAAAAAAATCTGCTGAAATTAAAGGTATAAAAAATACAGTTGCAGGGGATGCAGATGTTTTATTGGTACCGAGTGTAGAAACTGGTAATGCGCTAGTAAAGATTATGGTTTATTTTATGGGTGCGTGTGCAGCTGGTGTTGTGGTTGGAGGAAAGATTCCTGTGGTAATTACATCAAGATCAGATGTGGCGACAGCTAGATTAGCATCAATTGCAGCAGCTGTAGTTGCTTTAGATTAATTAATGAAATAGAATTTTTGTATGGGAATAAAGTATTTAAAAAAATCACCTAAGCAGCCATCTACTGATGATGTTAAAACCAGAGAAATTGTTCAAAAACTTTTAAATGATCTTGAAAAATCAAGAGAAGATGGATGTAAGGAATTAACAAAAAAATTTGATAAGTATGATGGAGAAATTATAGTTTCCAATGATAAAATTGAGAAAATTAGCAAATCTTTAGATCAAAAAACTAAAGATGATATAAAGTTCTCTTACGACAGAGTTAAAAAGTTTGCTGAAGCACAACTTCAAAACTATGGTCAAGATTTTGAAGTTGAACTCTCCAAAGGTTTGTACGCTGGTCAAAAATTAATACCAGTTAATACTGCGGGATGTTATATACCGGGTGGAAGATACGCTCATATAGCATCAGCAGTAATGAGTGTTACAACAGCAAAAGTCGCTGGTGTTAAAAATATTATTGCTTGTAGCCCACCAAAAAGAGGTATCGGTGCAAATCCTTCTGTAATTTACACAGCTAATCTATGTGGAGCAGACAAAATTTTAAACTTGGGTGGTGTCCCTGCAATTGCTGCAATGACATATGGTATGTTTGGAAATGAACCTGCAGATATGTTAGTTGGTCCTGGAAATCAGTTTGTAGCAGAAGCA
>MDTG01336915.1_pt1 | contig 10355 bp, 10 predicted proteins | sample 811421 | NCBI WGS metagenome assembly MDTG01 (sample SAMN05326645, study PRJNA326480) | marine metagenome | isolation source: seawater | place: Pacific Ocean: South East | collected 2011
TTCCAATCAAGATCAAAAACATTATTTTTTCCTTGAACAAACATACATAGTCTTTTCAAGGCCATAAGTAATTTCTACCGCGACAGGTTTACATTCTATACCCGTCATTTGTGGAAAGTAAGTGAATTGAGTTATTTCCATTCCATCACACCAAACTTCCCACCCTAATCCTGCAGCACCTAATGTCGGACTTTCCCAATCATCTTCTACAAATCTAATGTCATGATTTTTTATATCAATACCAATTGTTGCTAAACTTTTTAGATAAGTTTGTTTTATATTATCTGGAGAGGGTTTGATTATTACTTGAAATTGATAGTAGTGTTGAAGTCTGTTTGGATTTTCTCCGTATCTTCCATCTGTCGGTCTTCTTGAGGGCTGGACATAAGCTGCTTTCCATGGTTTAGGTCCTAAAGATCTTAATGTCGTAGCTGGATGAAAAGTTCCCGCACCAACTTCTAGGTCATAAGGCTGCAATATTACACATCCATATTTGCTCCAAAATTTTTGTAAATTAATTATAATTTCTTGAAAAGATAAAATATTTTTATTTTTTGTTTTTTTTTTGTTTTTAATTGGCATTTATAAACCAAATTTTTGCCACATCGATTTTTCTTCTAAAATATTAGCGATGCTATTTATAGGGTCATTTGTAGAAGAAGATAATTTTTTAGCAATAAAACCTTTTTGTTTTTCAAAATTTTTAATTATTACTTTATCACCAAATTTTTCTTTAAGAACTTGATCAACATTTCCAATTCCATCTATTAAACCCAATTTTAAAGCGGTGGCACCTGTCCAAAATTCACCAGTAAAAATATTATTTTTTTCAGGTTCTTTAATTTTTGATCCCCTACTATTTTCTACAACTTTGATAAAGTCAGCATGTAACTCTAATTGTATACTTTTCAATCTTTTAATGTCTTCCTCTTTTTCTTCTACAAAAGGATCTAATGTGCTTTTATTTTTTCCAGCAGTATATACTCTTCGTTCTATTCCAATTTTTTTAATCAAATCTTTAAATCCAAATGATGCTGATATAACTCCTATTGATCCAATTATTGAGCTTGAATTAGCATAAATCTCGTCTCCAGCACATGAAATAAGATATCCTCCCGATGCAGCAACGTCCTCAGCAAAAATTAAAACTTTAATTTTATTCTTATCAGCTAGTTGTCTTATATAACTAAATATTAAATGAGATTGAACAGGGGAACCACCGGGTGAGTTAATTGAAATTGCTATATGTTTAGCTTTTTTAAATGAAAAAGCCTTTTTTAACATATCTTTTTGACCAGCAAGATCTAAACCCTGTTTAAACCTTCCAGCTGAGCCAATAACGCCAGTTAACCTTAGATGAGGTATTACTATTTTTTTTTTGAAAATTGAAAACATATATAATTGATTATTAGTATTTATCTTATATCAGTACTAGTTTTAAATTTTAATAATTATATTACGCTACTTCTAGTTGAATTTTAGGTGCGTCACCAGGGTTTAATTTAGAAATTTATTAATAAAAAAAACAACTATAATTAACATATGGGATCAGTAATACCTTTAAAAAAATCTGCTAATTCAGCTTATTTAGATCTAAAAAATCTTATGGACGCTAAACTCTCAAAAGTTGAAAAATTAATCGAAAACAAGCTTCAAAGCGAAGTAGATTTAATAAAAAAAATGAGCAATCATCATTTGAAGTCTGGTGGAAAGAGATTAAGAGCATTATTAACTTTAGGTTCAGCTAAATTATCTGGTTATAAAGCTGGTGAAAGAGATATAAATCTCGCTGCTTGTGTAGAGTTAATTCATTCAGCAACTTTACTTCATGACGATGTTATAGATGAAAGCTCTCTAAGAAGAGGTTTAAAAACTACAAATTCAATATGGGGTAATCAATCTTCAATATTAGTAGGTGATTATTTGTTGAGTAGATGCTTTGAAATTATGGTTGAAGATGGAGATTTGGAGGTATTAAAATTATTATCATCAACTTCGGCAAAAATTGCCCAGGGTGAAGTGCTTCAGCTTCAACATAAAGGAGAAGCAGATCTTCTTGAAGATACTTATATTGATATAATCAATTTAAAAACAGCTGCACTGTTTTCCGCAGCAACTAAAACTGGCGCATGTCTTTCAGGAAATAATGAAAAAGAAAAAAAAGCTTTAGAATCATATGGTAAAAATTTGGGTCTCGCATTTCAGATAGCAGATGATGCACTAGACTACTATGCGAAAGAAAAATTATTTGGCAAAGAAATAGGAAAAGATTTTTTTGAAGGCAAAGTAACTCTTCCTTTAATTATTGTTTTTCAAAAAGGCAAAGATGAAGAGAGAGCTTTTTTATCAGAAATTATGAAAAAAGAAAAAAGAAACGAAGATGATTTTAGTGAAACTTTAGCACTTATTTATAAATATAAAGCTATTGAAGCAAGTTTAAAAAGAGCAGAATATTTTGTAAATGTGTCTTATGACTCTTTAGGCATATTTCCTGATAACGAAAATAAAAAAATTTTACAAAATTTAACTAATTTTAGTCTTAACAGATCTTTTTAAGGATAAAGAATTTCTTTTTTCCATTTATCTTTGAATTTTTTATATCTTAATCTTTCGTGAACTCTACCTTCACCGTCTACCCAAAATTCAATTTCACTGGGCAGTAATCTCCAACCAGACCAATGAGGTGGTCTTGGTACATTATTTTGATTAGAATATTTTTTTTCAAATTCTTTTATTTTTTCTAAAAAAGTTTCTCTTTTATCAAGTACTTCGGATTGTGCTGAAGCCCAAGCACTAATTCTATTTTTATAAGGTCTAGAATTATAATAATCATCAGCTTCTTTTGGTGTTACCTCATCAACTTTTCCTAAAACTCTTACTTGTCTTCTTAGACTTTTCCAATGAAAGCACATTGAAGCTTTTTGATTTCCTTTTAGCTCAGCTCCTTTTTTGCTATTAAAATTTGTATAAAAAACAAACCCTTCATCACTTAGACCTTTGAGTAGTACCATTCTCACATTAGGTTGGTTGTTTATATCTGATGTTGCTATAGCTACTGCGTTTGGGTCGTTAATTTCACTCTCATCTGCTTTAGAAAACCATTTTTTGAACAATTCGATAGGATTCTCTAAATCTTCAAAGCAACTGTCTAAACCAAGTGAATTTTTGCCGTTTTTTTGATTCATATTTTTTATAAAATAACTTATACATTAAATAACTATGTCTTTTAATACTTTTGGAAAAATATTTAGATTTACTACATGGGGAGAGTCTCATGGTCCTGCAATTGGATGCGTAATCGATGGTTGTCCTCCAAATGTGCATATATCTGAAAAAGATATACAAATTGACATGGACAGACGTAGACCCGGTCAATCTAAATTTACTACTCAAAGGAAAGAGTCCGATAAAGTAATTATTTTATCCGGGGTCTTTGAGGGTAAAACAACTGGAACACCTATTTCAATAATTATTTATAACGAAGATAAAAAATCAAGAGATTACGAATCTATTAAAAATAAATTTAGGCCTGGTCATGCTGATTATACTTATTTTAAGAAATATGGTATTAGAGATTTCAGAGGTGGTGGAAGACAATCCGCAAGAGAAACAGCTTGTAGAGTTGCAGCTGGAGCTGTTGCTAGAATTGTTTTAAAAAAAATAATTGGATTAAAATTTAATGTCATAGGTGCGGTAACCCAATTAGGATTGATGCCTTGTGATAAACAAAATTGGAAAGATTCTGAGATAAGAAAAAATCCATTTTTTTGTCCAGATAAAAAATCGGTTAAGCTTTGGGAGAAATATCTTTTAGCAGTGAGAAAAGCAGGTTCTTCGTGTGGTGCGATAATTGAATTAAGAGCTTCTGGAATTCCAGTTGGTTTGGGAGCACCCATCTACTCAAAATTAGACACGGATATAGCAGCTGCTTTAATGAGTATTAATGCTGTCAAAGGAGTTAATATTGGATCAGGAATGAATGCAGCGTTTTTAAGTGGCGAAGAAAACTCTGATGAAATGAGTAAAGGATCAGGAAAAATTAAATTTAAAACAAATCATGCTGGTGGAATTTTAGGTGGAATTTCTTCAGGACAAAATATTGTCGCTTCTTTTGCAGTAAAACCAACTTCATCTATATTAACTAGTCGAGATACGATTGATAAAAAAGGAAAAAATACAAAAATTTCTGTAAAGGGAAGACATGATCCTTGCGTGGGTATAAGAGCGGTTCCTATAGGTGAAGCAATGATAAGTTGTGTGCTACTTGATCATCTACTGATGCATCGAGCACAGTGTGGTTAATTAGTAATCTTAGTTCTATTTTTAGCTAAAATAATATTAGAGTTTAGAGTTTCTTCAACTTTATTAGCAATAGATAAACTATCCAAACCTGCTTTTTGATACATTTTTTCGGGAGTATCTTGGTCAATAAACAAATCAGGTAAAATCATTGATCTAAATTTTAATCCTTTGTCAAAAATTCCTTTGTCTGATAAAAATTGCATCGTATGTGAACCAAACCCACCTATAGACCCCTCTTCAATAGAAATTAAAACTTCATGATTAGTTGCTGCTTCCATAATCAATTTTTCATCTAAAGGTTTTGAAAATCTTGCATCAATAATTGATATATTGATTCCTTTTTTATTTAATAAATAAGAAGCTTTCTTACATTCTTCTAGTCTAGTTCCAAAGTTTAAAATAGCTGCTTTTTTTCCCTCTTGAATAACCCTACCTTTTCCTATTTCTAGAACTTCATTAATAGAAGGCATTTCAATTCCAACTCCATTGCCCCTTGGATATCTGAATGCAGAAGGACGATCATTTATATTAACAGAAGTGTTTATCATTTTTACCAATTCAGACTCATCGCTTGCTGCCATAACAACAAAATTCGGTAACGTAGACAAATAAGTTATATCAAAAGAACCAGCATGTGTCGGTCCATCTGCTCCTACTAAACCAGCTCTATCTATTGCAAATCTCACTGGTAATGACTGAAGGGCAACATCGTGAACAACTTGATCATAGGCTCTTTGAAGAAAAGTTGAATAAATAGCTGCGAAAGGCTTGTATCCCTCTGTTGCCAAGCCAGCTGCAAAAGTAACTGCGTGTTGTTCGGCTATTCCTACATCAAATGTACGATCTGGAAATTTTTTTTGAAATAAATTAATTCCAGTTCCAGATGGCATAGCCCCAGTAATTCCTACTATTTTAGTGTCTTGCTCAGCGTGTTTAATTAAAGTTTCAGCAAAAACTTTTGTGTATGAGGGTGTGTTTGATTTTGATTTAGCTTGTTCACCTGTAACTATGTTAAATTTAGAAACTCCATGATATTTATCACCTGACTCTTCTGCTGGTTTGTAACCCTTTCCTTTTTCTGTTCTGGCATGAATAAGAACTGGTCCTTGATGCTTTGAATTTTTTACGTTTTCTAATATTTCAACTAAATTATCTACGTCGTGTCCATCGACAGGACCAATATAATAAAAACCTAATTCGCTAAATAAAGTACCTCCTGTAACTATTCCTCTAAGTAAATCTTCTGCTTTACCAGCTTTTTGACTGAATCTTTTTGAAAAAGCAGAAATAATCATTTTTACTGTTTCTCTAAAACTAAAATATAACTTTCCTGATAATAATTTAGTTAGATATCTGCTCATAGCACCAACTGGTCTAGCGATAGACATATCGTTATCATTTAAAATAACAATAAGTTTGGATTTTAATGCCCCAGCATTATTCATAGCTTCATAAGCCATGCCTGCACTCATAGCTCCATCACCTATAACTGCGACTACGTTATTGTTATTATTTGATAATTTTTTTGCTACAGCCATACCGAGTGTTGACGAAATAGAAGTAGAACTATGCGCTGCTCCAAAAGGATCAAACTCACTTTCTGTTCTCTTCGTAAATCCCGATAATCCACCACCTTTTCTCAAAGTTTTAATTCTATCTCTTCTTCCAGTTATAATTTTATGAGGATAACATTGATGACTAACGTCCCAGACTAATTTATCTTTAGGAGTATCAAAAACATAGTGTAAGGCAACGGTTAGTTCTACAACCCCCAATCCAGCTCCTAAATGGCCTCCAGTTTCAGAAACAACATCTATAAGCTCATCTCTCAACTCACTTGATATTTGTTTTAATTGATCTTTTTTAAATCTTCTTAAATCAGAAGGAAAATTTATTTGTTTGATTAATTTTGTCATTAAAAATTTCTACCTAAAATGAATTCTATAGTTTCTATTAAATCTTTTGCTTTTTTTCCACGTTTTTCTAATTTTCTCAATATTTTTGTTTTCAGATTATTTGCATAATTAAAGGCATTTTTATAGCCAATTAAATTAATTAGAGTTGTTTTTCCCTTTTTTTTATCTTTATTTGTTGGTTTGCCAGTAATTTTTTTTGATCCTTTAACATCTATAAAATCATCAGCTAATTGAAATAATAATCCTATTTCTTCTCCTAAATTGCTTAAAAAAAGTTTCTCTTTTTTATTTTTTCCAGCAATAGTTCCAGCGGCAAAACAACAAAAATTAAACAGTTTTCCAGTTTTTTTTTTTTGCATTTCTGTAATTTGTTTTATGTTTCTTTTCTTATTTTCGTACTTCAAATCTAGTTCTTGGCCACCAGCAATACCCGAGTGACCTGAACATAATGATAGTGCTTTGATCAATTCGACTTTGAATTTATTGTTAATTAAATATTTATTATCTGCAATCATTTCAAACGCTAAAGTTAATAAAGAATTTCCTGCAAGAACTGCTGTTGCTTCACCATATTTAATGTGTGTTGCTGGTTTTCCTCTTCTTATTTTGTCATTATCCATACATGGTAAATCATCGTGTATTAAAGAATAAGAGTGAATACATTCTACAGCTCCACATATATTTATGAGTTTCTTTGTACTTAAATTAAATATTTTTCCAGTTTCAAAAATTATAGTTGATCTTATTTTTTTTCCCCCTGAAAGTACGCCATATTTCATAGGTTCGATAAGTAAAGACTTATGTTGATTTTTTAAATATTTTTTTAAAAACCTGTCTGTTATTTTTGCATTTGAATTTAATTTTTTTAAGATCATTTTTATTTTTTTTTTTACTGAGGAAATTTTTTTAACCTTAATTCTAAATAATTCATTAATATGATTATTAAGCTTAATAAGTCTCTCATAGTCTTTGATTGATTCCTCAAGATTTATATCTTTGTTTTCTAATTTACTCAAAATTTGGCTAATTTCTTCTTTTGCCTCTTTTAAAGATTTACTTTTGATGTCAGCTAGAATATTTTCACTTTTCATTAAGTATATAATAATAACATTATGAAAAATATCTATTTAAATATATTTAGATTTAACGGAAATACCTTAAATAAAACTATTAAATGTTTAAAAAAAAATGATATTGCAGCTCTTCCAACAGAGACTGTTTATGGATTAGCTGGTAATGCATACTCAAAAATCGCGTCCGAAAAAATTTATAAAATTAAGAATAGACCAAAAATTAATCCATTAATAGTTCACTATTTTGATCTAGAGAGCGCTAAAAAAGATATTATATTAAATGAAAGTTTTTTAAAGTTGTACAGAAAATTTTGTCCTGGACCTCTTACATTCATATTAAAAAAAAAAAAAAATTCTAGAATAAGTTCAAAGATAACAGCTAAGCTTGATACTTTGGCAATTCGTTTTCCAAGTCATAATATAATAAGATCAGTTTTAAAAAAGATTGATTTTCCTTTAGCCATGCCTAGTGCAAATATTTCTTCAGGAATTAGCCCTGTTACTGCTAAAGATGTTTCGGAAGAATTTAATGAAAAAATTAAAATAATTATTGATGGTGGTAAAGCAAAAATCGGCATTGAGTCCACTGTAGTAGATTTGTCTAAAAAATTTAAAATTCTTAGACCGGGAGCAATTACTCCTAAAGAAATTAGTTTAACTCTAAAAAAGAAAGTCTCCATAATAAAAAAAAACGTTTTAATTAAATCACCTGGAGCATTAAAAAAACATTACTCACCAGGCATTCCTATGAAAATAAATCAAAACAAACCTTTTGGAAAACATGCTTTTATTACTTTTGGGTCGAAATTTGATAGCCTTAAACATACTTTTAACTTGAGTAAAAAATCAAATTTAAAAGAAGCTGCGTCAAATTTATACAAAATTTTCAGAAAAATAAAAAAGTTAAATTACAAAAAAATTTATGTTATTAAAATCCCTAATAAAAATATTGGAATAGCAATCAATGATAGATTAATGCACGCAAAAAATTTTAAATGAAATTAGAAGTAAAAAACTTATCAAAAAAATTTAATAATATTTTTGCTGTAAATAATATAAGTTTTATTATTAACAAAAATAGTACTATGGGATTATTAGGTCCTAATGGTTGTGGCAAAACAACTTCAATAGGAATGATGTTAGGTTTAATAAGCCCGTCGGAAGGAGAAATTTTAATTGATGGAGTAAAAATTAACACTTCAAACAACATTGAAATTTTGAGTAAATTAAATTTTGCATCTCCATATATTGAATTGCCTAAAAAATTAACTGTTAAACAAAATTTAGAAGTTTACGCGAGACTTTATGGTGTTAAAAATTTAAATCAAAGAATAGGAGAAGTATCAGAAGATTTAAACATAAGTCAATTTTTAAACAAAAAAAATGGCGAACTTTCATCAGGTCAAAAAAATAGAGTTTCTTTAGCTAAATCCTTCATAAACAAACCTAAAATTTTATTTTTAGATGAGCCTACCGCAAGTCTAGATCCAGATCTTGGCGATTTTGTTAGGGAGTATATTGAGAAATATAAATCAAATAATGAACTAACAATTCTTCTTGCTTCTCATAATATGTCTGAAGTCGAAAGATTATGCGACAATATAATAATGATGAAAAAAGGATCTGTAGTTGATAAAGGAACTTGTAAAGAATTAATTAATAGACATGGAAGAAATAATTTAGAAGAAACATTTTTAAAAATAGCAAGGGCAAAAAAATGAATTGGTCTAAAATATACGGCCTTAGCTTAAGACATATTTATTTAATCAAAAGTTCATTTCCTAGAATTCTTGATTTAATTTACTGGCCATCTATTCAAATATTTTTGTGGGGCTTTATTTCTAAATTTTTCACAATAGATTCGGCATATTATAATGATGCGGTAGGAGTAATTTTGACCGCTGCCATACTTTATGATTTTTTGTTCAGAACAAGTATAAGTTATAATATGATGTTTTTAGAGGAGATTTGGAGCAGAAATTTTACTAACTTATTTATAGCTCCAATTAAAATAAGTGAAATAATTACAGCTTTAACTTTAACTGCAATTGTTCGTGCATCTATTGGATTAATTCCAGCTTCTTTATTAGCAATACCTTTCTTTGGTGTTTCGCTTTTAAGCTTAGGACCGCCACTTTTATTTTTACTAATATCTTTGTATATATTTGGAATAACCCTAGGCCTACTAGTTACTGCAGGTTTAATGAGATTCGGGCCATCATTTGAAAATATTGCTTGGGCTAGCTTATTTTTTTTAGCGCCACTTGGATGTATTTATTATCCAATAGAAATTCTGCCAGGTTGGTTGCAAATTATATCCAAATTTCTACCTCTGGTTCATATTTTTGAAGAGGTGAGAAATATTTTAATTTATGATACTGTGAATTATATACAAATAATTAAAGCTATTGCTATCTCGTGCTTTTATTTTGCCCTTGGAATAGTAGTTTTTTATATCTCTTATTTTGGAGCAAAAATTAGAGGAACTTTAATTAATATAGGAGAATAGTTTTGTGCATACAAAAATAGAGGATATTAAAAAAACAGAAAGTAAACCTAAAGTCATTAAGAGTTTATTTAGCAAAGAAGAAATTCAAAAATTTGTGGAGCTGTATAACAAATTACCAATTACAGTACATAATAAAAAACAAAATGTAATAAAAAAAAGATGGCTGATAGATTATGATAAACAGTTGGAAGATTTATTTTGCAAAACGCTAAAAAATGAAATCGGAGACTTTAAAATGGATAACCTTGTAACTGAAGAGGGAAATGAAATATACGGACTTTTTCAAGAAAGCTACAACCCTATTGGTCTTCATATAGATGGTGGTTTTAATTTTGAAGACTTTATATATAAGCAAAGTTTAATACCTCTAACGCCTATTGGAGGCACAGTTATATTCAAAAATAGATTTTATGGAAAATCTACTAATTTTACTATTGATAAAAAAGAGCTTGAATTAAAAGATTTAAAATATGGCCAGAACAAAAGATCATCTGAACACCTTGGAATGTATGGAGATAAGCCATTTGATGAGAAATTATTTAAAAAATATCTCAA
>MDTG01054271.1_pt1 | contig 10354 bp, 7 predicted proteins | sample 811421 | NCBI WGS metagenome assembly MDTG01 (sample SAMN05326645, study PRJNA326480) | marine metagenome | isolation source: seawater | place: Pacific Ocean: South East | collected 2011
AAATTCTCTAATACGATTACCATCAGTAATTGTAGCACTGTATTTAGTTAATGGCTCAGCAATAGAAACATCATCTATTTCCTTAAAACCACCAGCTCCTTGTCTTTTGAGACTACTAGATCCTGTAATAAATATTACTGGAGATCTTTCTCCCCAAGCTTCCATCATTGCGGGTACTGCATTAGCAAATCCTTCGGGGCCAACTAAACATACTGATGGTTTACGAGTTATCCTTGTATGACCATCTGCTAAATGTCCTGCTATTTGTTCATGTGGACAATTAATGACATTAATTTGGCACTCCATAAAACCTTCTAAAGCAGGGTTACAAAAACCTCCCGAAAGAGTGAAAACATTTGTAATTCCTTTATCTTTTAAAGCTCTAGCTATTAATGAACCTCCTCTAATTTTATTTAATTTTTTCATAAAATTTCAATTAACAAATAACATAATCAGTATTTCATATTTTTAAAATATTTTTTAGAAATAACTTCATCATTAACTTCATTGATATCTGTCAAGCCAACTAATCCTAAAGATATATTAAGTTCTTCCCTAATAATTTCTAACACTCTATTTAAACCGTATTCCTGATCAGCTCCTATTCCATACATTAATGGACGTCCCATCATCGTAAAATCTGCCCCTAATGCAAGAGCCCTTATAATATCGCTGCCACTTCTTATACCACTATCAAAAATTAAAGGATAATCTCTACCAACCTTTTCTCTTATTCTCGGCAATGCATCTATAGAAGCAGTAGCACAATCAAGTTGTCGACCTCCATGATTTGAAACACAAATTGCATCAACCCCTTCATTTTTAGCTTTATAAGCATCTTCTGGTGACATAATTCCTTTTACAATTAAGTTATCTTTCCAAATATCGCGAATACGTCTTAATGTATCCCAATTAGTTGATCCTCTACTTTCTTTTCTTTTAAAAACCTGTTTATTGTTTTTAGAGGTTACATAGTTCATAGGTTTTGGAATTCCGCTTAATAATGTTGTTAATGACCATTTAGGATGTGTCGCAAAATCGAGAAATTGCCTTGGTCCAATTTTGAAAGGCATTGAAAAGCCATTTTTTTCATCTCGTGCTCTTCTTGATAAAATAGCTACATCAACAGTTAAAATCAAAACTTTATAACCCGTATCCTTAGCCCTTTGTAAAAGATCTTTTACAAAATTTTCATCTTGAAAGATATATAACTGGAGCCATGAATGTCCTTTGGATATTTCATACATTTTTTCTAAAGATGTAGTGGATGCCATCGATACACAAGTTGGAACATTGTATCTAATACTTGCATTAGCTAACATTTTATCTGCCCCTGGCCAAGTTAAATTACACATACCCATTGGAGCAAATCCAAAGGGATAATCATAATCAATATTAAAAAAAGTTTTATTTAATTTTCTTTTTTCAACATTTCTTAAAACTTTAGGCTCTAATCTTACCTGATCTAATGCAGTATAATTTATTTTAGATAATTTTTCATCCCCTGATGCTCCATCAACAAAATCAAAAATTAATTTAGGTAATTTTTTTTGTGCAACAACTCTTGCCTCTTTAATACTAAATATTCTTTTGCTTAATTTAATATTTTTTTTTGTTTCATCATTCATTATTTATTCATATAATGTTTGTTTAAAAGATAATCACAAATATACTAATCTATACAAAGTGTGTAGTTATAGATATAGTTACAATATTAATGTTAAAATTGTAGGAATGGTAGATATTGATTTAAAAAAGTATAAAGAAACACCTAATTTCTTCATACATCTGTTGGACGGAAGAAAATTATCCGCTAGGATGTGGGAGCCAGTTGATAAAAATGCTTTTCCAGCTCCAGCAATCCTAGAGTATCTCCCATACAGGAAAAGAGATGGAACAGCTATTCGTGATGAAGGAAATCACCCTGCTTTTGCTAGTAAAGGATATGTTTCTATTAGAGTGGATATGCCTGGTCAAGGAGATTCAGATGGTTTGATGTTAGATGAGTATACTGAAGATGAATTGTCTGTGGGAGAAGAAATTATTGATTGGATAGCTAATAAAGAATGGAGTAACGGCAATGTTGGTATGATTGGTATATCATGGGGTGGTTTTAATGGTCTTCAAATTGCAATGAGAAGGCCTAAAGCTCTAAAGGCGATTGTTACTGTTTGTTCTACAGTTGATAGATACGCCGACGATATACATTACATGGGTGGATGCTTATTAACAGATAACTTTGCATGGTCTCAACAAATGTTAGCTTATTCTTCAAGACCGCCTGATCCTGCATTGAGAAAGGATTGGAAAAAAGTATGGAAAAAAAGATTAGAAAATCAACCTGCACATATTTTAACTTGGTTAAGTCATCCAACCAGAGATAATTTCTGGAAACATGGTTCAGTGTGCGAAAATTGGTCTTCTATAAATTGTGCAGTCTTAGCTATTGGAGGATGGGCTGACCAATACACTAACGCCCCTCCACAATTAATGGAAAACTTAAACTGTCCGCGAAGTTCATGGATAGGTCCATGGGAACATAAATATCCAAATATTGCTTCAATAGAGCCAAAAGGAGATTTTTTTACAGAAACAACATCATGGTTTGATTGTTTTTTAAAGTACAATAATTCAGATCACTCATTGCCAATGATGCGCGCTTATATAAATAGTTTTGATACTCCAAATGGAAAATGGAAAGTAAGACCGGGTCGATGGATTAAAGAAAAAAATTGGCCTTCAAACAATATTCAAAAATTAATTTTTAATTTATCAAAAGATTGCCTTAGTACGTCTAAAGGATCGGGTACGATCAATATAAAAACTCTGCAAAGTGTTGGATTAACAGGTGGTTATAATTGTCCAGGTATGCGTGTTGAAAATGAATTACCTAACAATCAATATAAAGATGACAATGCTTCAGTATGTTTCAATACACAAACTTTAGATGAAGATATAGAAATTTTAGGTGCACCAAGATTAGAAATTGAATTTTCATGTGATAAGCCTAACGCCTATATAATTGCAAGAATTTGTGAAGTTTCTCCTCAAGGTATCTCTGAAAGAATTTCATTTAGACCTTTTAACTTAGCTCATATTATTAATCATGAATCTCCGCAAAACCTTGTTCCAGGAAAAAATTATAAACTAAGTTTTGATCTAAATTACTGTGGTTGGAGAGTAAAAAAAGGCAATAAATTGAGACTTGCTCTTTCAACAACTTATTGGCCAATTGTTTGGCCAGTAGCCGATGCAGCAAATGTAGAATTAAATTTACAAAATTGTCGTATAATATTACCTCAAAGGAGAAAGGGTTTGGCGCCCGATATAGATCAAAATACAGCAATTAGTAACGTTATCCCCCCAATGCAACATCATTGGGAATATTTAATTAAGCCATCAGGAACAAAATCAGAAAAAATAAATAATAAGAATGAATTAGTTATAGAGACATATGATAATTTTGGACATCTAAAATCAAAGGATCATGGCTTAGAACATCATATGCAAGTTTGGCATGAATATAAAATAAAAGAAAATGATCCTTTATCTGCTGGACTCATCACTCGATGGAAGACGCTTACAAAAAAAGATGATTATGAAATGTTTGTTGAAACTGAGCATATTATCTCATCAGATAAAAATTATTTTATATGTCAAATAGATCTTAAAGCATTCCTTAATAATCAACTTTTTTACAAAAAAAATTGGAATGAAAAAATTGCAAGAAAATGGCAATAGAATAAAGCTATGATCGTTTGTTAAGTACTTTTGTTAACCAGTTAGGATTCATTTCTGGAACTGATGATAATAAAAGTTCCGTATACTTAGGGTGTGGCGGTTTAAAAATTTTTGATTTTAAACCTTGTTCAATTACCTTACCTTCAAACATTACAACAACCTCATCTGAAATAGCTCTGACAGTATCAATATCATGTGTGATGAAAATATAAGAAATATTTAATTCTTTTTGAAGTTTCTGTAAAAGCTTTAGAATACCTTCTTGAACGATTTGGTCTAAAGCAGAAGTTACTTCATCACAAATTACTAATTCAGGATTTGCAGCAAGTGCACGCGCAATACATATTCTTTGTTTTTGACCTCCAGAGAGCTCTGATGGGTATCGATCGATAAAACTTTCATCCAATTCAATCATCTCTAGAAGTTCAATAACTCGTTTATAAAGTTTTGATTTATTTAAACCAAAATAAAATTCCAAAGGCCTTCCTATAATTTCTAGAGTTTTATGTCTGGGATTCATAGAGGTATCAGGTGATTGATAGACCATTTGAATTTTACGAAGTTGCTCTTTTGTACGATGCTTGATGTTTTTAGGAAGTTCTTTTGCCTTATAAATTATTTTACCATTTTTTGGAGGAAGCAACCCAGTAATAACTCTTGCAGTTGTAGATTTTCCTGAACCCGACTCACCAACAATTGCCAAAGTCCCACCTAGGGGCACTGCAATACTAACATTGTTTAGAACCAGTGGGCCGTTTCCATAAGATGCATCAATTTTCTTAATGGATAGAATTTTTGTTTTTGATTTTTTTTCTTTCTTTTTAATTGATCTTACAGCCCAAAGAGATTTGGTATAACTTTTTTTAGGACTTGAAAGCATTGATTTAGTCTTGGCCTCCTCTACTGTTTTTCCATAACGTAATACTTTAATCTTATCAGCCATTTGCGCAACTACTGCTAAGTCGTGAGTAATATATATAGCAGCTGTATTAAATTCTCTTACCACTGAACGAATAGAAGAGAGAACTTCAACTTGCGTAGTCACGTCCAAAGCTGTTGTAGGTTCATCAAAAATAATTAAATCTGGTCTTGATGACATTGACATTGCTGTCATTATTCTTTGAAGCTGTCCTCCTGAAACTTGATGAGGATATCGTTCACCAATTAAGTCAGGATTAGGAAGTTGTAATGCATTAAAAAGTTCTTTGGCATCTTTTTTTGCTAAATGTGATTGTTTTATTTTATGATGTAAGGAAGATTCAATAGTTTGTTTAATTAATCGGTGTGCAGGATTAAAAGAAGCTGCTGCTGACTGTGCTACGTAAGAAATTCGTGATCCTCTCAATTTTCGTTTTGTCTGTTCATTAGCTTTTATCAGATCAATTCCATCAAAAATAATCTTACCCTTTATTATTTTACATCCGGGCCTAGCAAAGCCCATAGCTGCTAAACCTAAGGTAGACTTTCCAGCTCCTGACTCTCCTATTAAACCTAAGACTTCTCCTCTTTTAAGAGAAATATCAACTCCTAATATAATGTCATGCCATTTTTCATCGCTATATCCTTGTATATGAATATCTTTCATTTCCAATAGAGATGATGTTTTTTTAATTTTTGTTTTATTCATCTTTTAATCCACTTGTTTTATGTAAAAACCAATCAACAATAAAATTAACAGCAACTGTTAAAATTGCTATTGCTGCAGCAGGTAACAAAGGAGTAATTGCTGCTTGAGTATCAAATTCTGCAAATTGAATTAAGCCTGCCATTTCTCTAACCATAGATCCCCAATCAGCAGTTGGTGGCTGTATTCCAACGCCAAGAAATGATAATGAAGCAATTGTTAAAAATACAAAGCAAAAACGAAGGCCAAACTCTGCTACAAGTGGTGGCATTATATTTGGCAAAATTTCTCTTTTCATAATCCACATTAATTTTTCGCCTCGCATATGAGCAGCCTCAACATAATCCATTACCACCACATTTAAAGCCACAGCTCTTGTAAGACGAAATATCCTTGTAGAGTCTAATACAGCTATTATTATAATTAAATTAATTGCAGATGGACCTACAATAGATAACAACATTAGTGCAAAAATTAATAGTGGAATGGCCATTAAAACATCAACTAATCTTCCTAGTATTTGATCAATAAAAGTTTCACGCGTAATTGCTGCTATTAAACCAAATAAAACTCCAATCACAAAAGCTAGAGCAGTTGTAACAAAAGCAATACCTATCGTATTTCTTGCCCCATATATAAGTCTTGTTAAAATATCTCTTCCAATTTGATCCGTTCCTAATAAAAATTCTTCACTCCATGGAGCAAACGGAATAGGAAAAACTTCACTTTCTCCATATGGAGCTATCAGTGGAGCAAAAACTGCAATCAATATATATGCTGAAGTTATGATCATGCCTAACCAAGCAGTAAAAGGTGCTTTTTTTAATTCTCTTTTGGCAACATGCGAAAAGGATTTCTTAGTTTTAAATTGAGCCACTTCAGATTTAGCAGAATAATTTGCAGTTTGTTTTTTTGTTTTCATCTTGGGTGCAAAAGTCTTGGGTTAGTTATTATTGAGATAATATCTGCTATTAAATTAAAAGAAATGTATGTAGCTGCAAAAATTAAGGCGCAACCTTGAACTACTGGTATGTCACGCATTGTAACGGAGTCTACCATTAGTTGTCCTAATCCTGGATATACAAAAACTACTTCTACGACTACAACACCTACAATTAGATAAGCTAAGTTGAATGCAATGACATTGACAATAGGGGCCCAAGCATTTGGCAAGGCATGAAAAATAATAATTTTATATGCTGGAAGTCCTTTTAGTTGAGCCATTTCAATATAAGGATTGGCTAAAAGATTTATAATAGCTGCTCGCGTCATACGCATCATATGAGCAACGATCACTAAGGTTAATGTAAGTGCTGGCAAAGCAGTTCTATAAATTCTTTCTACTAATTCCATGTCAGCAGATACATTTGAAATTGAAGGGAAAAATTTATTAAAAGTTGATAGGATTAAAATCAAAATATAAGCCATAAAAAACTCTGGTATTGATATAGCTGTTAGTGTTGTTGTGCTTACTGTTCGATCATAAATTGAATTTCTAAATAATGCTGCTGTTACTCCTAAAAAAAGGGAAACAGGCACAGCAATAATAGCAGTAAATGTTGCTAAAAAAACAGTATTATAAAGTCTGGGTGAAATTAATTCCATTACATCACGAGATCGGTCCATGCCTGATGCTGCTCTACCAGAAAAAGAGACACCTAAGTCTCCATGGAGGACACCACTTATCCAATTAAAGTATCGGATATAAAGAGGTTGATCAAGGCCAAGCTCTTTTCTAAAAGCTGCAACTGTTTCCTCAAGTGCTGCCTGACCTAAAACAGCCTGAGTAAAATCACCTGGTAGGAAACTAATGCTACCAAAAATGATTAGAGTAACTAAAAAAAGTGTAAATAGACCAAGTAATAATCTTTTAATTATCGTTATTAATACTGGGTGCATAAAATGAAAGTGGGTAATAAATTACCCACCTCCTTTAATATAATTTAATAAGTATTAAGCGAACCACCAACGTTCAGCACATTTGTTACCGTCAGCTTCCCAGTTGCCTGCAACATTATCTTCATGCTGAATTTTAGTACTATTTGCTGATATATGGTTGGCAAACATTGGGCAAATTAATCCCCCATCATCTGCAACAATTTCCTGACACTCATGATACATTTCTCGACGTTTATTTGTATCTACCTCAGCACGTGCGGCCTTAACTAGATCATTAAATCTATCACACGCTTCGCCAGTTCTCCAGTCAGTATCATTCCATTCAGTATCATTGACATAGGCAGCAGAAAACATCCAATCTTCAGTAGGTCTTCCACCCCAATAACAAGCACACCAGCCTTTTTTATTCCAAACATCTGACCAATAACCATCATTTGGCTCCTTAACAACTTCAACGTTAATACCAACTTGTGCTGCTGATTCTTTTATTAGAAGTCCAGCATCTGTTGCTCCGCCAAACGCGGCATCAGCAACTGAAAGTGGCACAGTAATGCCTTCCATACCTGATTTTTTCAGATGATGTTTTGCTTTATCTGCATCAAATTCACGTTGAGCAAGATTACCATTATGGTAAGGATTTGCTGTGGATATTGGGTGATCATTACCCAAAGCACCATGACCCATTAAAATTTTATCAACTAACTCTTGTCTGTTGATAGAATATTTTAAAGCCATTCTTAAATCATAATTATCAAATGGTGCAATTGTTACTCTCATTGGGAAAGTATAGTGAAGAGTACCTGTAACCTCTAAAATATTTAATGAATCTACTCTTTCAAGCAAATGAACTGTTTTTGGATCAACACGACCAATAGTATCAACGTCTCCATTCATAGCAGCATTTTGTCTAGCTACTGGATCAACGATACTAATGTTTTCAATTGAATCAAAGTGACCACGTCCTTCTTTCCAGTAATTTGGATTTTTAGTTGCTTCAAATTTTACACCTGGATCAAAATTTTGAAGTACGTATGCTCCAGTTCCAATTCCTGATTGCCAATCCATTTTACCATCTTTATTTGGATAAATAGGTAAATGATAATCACTCATAATAAATGCCCAATCAGCACTTCCAGAATTCAATTCGAACACTACAGTATTTTTATCTGCTTTTTTAATATCAGCAATAGGTGTTAACAATCCTTTTGCTGCTGATTTCGAATCATCTCCTCTATGATGATTTATGGAAGCTATAACATCATCAGCATCCATAGTTTTGCCATTATGGAATTCAACTCCTTTTCGAAGTCTAAAAGTCCAAGTTTTAGCATCAGAACTTGCTTCATAGCTTTCAGCTAACTCAGGAATAAGCTGTCCATCATTCCCAACTTCAGTTAAGTGATTACACATACTATAAAGTGTGTTTTGACTGAAACCATTTTCATGAGTTGCTGGATCTAATGTATCAGTAGTAGATCCGTGAGGTATACCATGTCTAAGATGCCCACCACTCTTTGGTGTTGCAGCAAATACCTGATTGGTAATACCTACCGCTGTAGGAATTGTTAGCCCTGCAGCAATTGCAGAAGTCATAAACTGACGTCTGTCAATCTGACCATTTCGAAGTTTATTAGTTATATCTTCTATAAATTTTTTTCTCATATTTCCTCCCAACATTAAAGTTAACATTTATGTATTAAAGGGATGACTACATAAATATTGCAATATTTAGATCATTAAAACATATAGTCATTTATAATTAAAGTTTTAATCTTTGATTATTTGAATAATTTGCTAAATATCTAACAAATTTTTAATATTTTTAGATTTTTATCCAAAATATTATGTATAATTTTATTAAATTAGGAAATTATATAACTAAATCTGATTTTGTTAAAGCTGTAGAAAGCTGTTTTTCAGTTATATAACCCTTAATATCGCCTTTATTATCAACTACTTCAACTGTGGTTGGGACGCAGCAAACTTGAGGTAAAAATTCTTCTATAAAAGATTCCTCATTAACTCTAACCGTGTTGGGATTATTTACAGCATGACTTTTAAATTGTTCTGGAGAGATCATTATTACTTTAGCTTTTATAATTTTTACCCGATTAACGTCTTTTACAAACGCTTTAACATAATCATCTGCGGGATTCATAATTATATCCAATGGTGTTCCAACTTGAACTAACTTTCCACCATTTAATATTCCTATATGATCTCCTAATCTTAAAGATTCATCTAAATCATGAGTAATAAAAACAATTGTTTTTTTTAACTCTCTTTGCAAATCCAGTAATTGTTTTTGCATATCACTTCTTATTAAAGGATCTAAAGCAGAAAATGCTTCATCCATTAACATAATATCAGTATTAGTTGCTAAAGCTCTTGCTAAACCAACTCTTTGCTGCATTCCTCCTGATAGCTGATTAGGATATTGGTGTTCAAAACCATTTAAACCTACTGATTCAATTTTTTCCATAGCAGTTTTATTTCTTTCATCTTGATTTATTTTTTGAACCTCCAATCCATAAGCTACATTTTCAATTACTGTTTTGTGAGGAAACAATCCAAATCTCTGAAAAACCATACTCATCTTATGCCTTCTAAATTCAATCAGTTTTTTCTTATCAAGCTCCATAACATTTGTGCCTTCTACAAAAATCTCACCCGAAGTTGGATCAATAAGGCGATTTATGTGACGAATTAAAGTTGATTTTCCCGATCCAGAAAGACCCATACAAACAAAGGTTTCACCTTCTTCAATAGCAATTGAAACATTATCAAGCCCAACTGTATGACCTGTTTGATTTAAAATTTCTTCTTTTGTTGCGCCTTGTTCAACCATTGGAAGTACTTTTGCTGCATTATTTCCAAAAATTTTATACACGTTATTTAATTTAATTTTTTCCATCTATTTTTTTTGTGTACCTCGATGTTTTTGGATTCTTTTTCCATACTTTTGCGTAATCCTGTCAAAAATAATTGCTAAAGCAACTATAGCAAGACCGTTCATAAGACCTAATGCTAAATACTGATTTGATATTGCTCTTAGTATAGGAACGCCTAAACCTTTAACACCAATCATTG
>MDTG01124434.1_pt1 | contig 10354 bp, 8 predicted proteins | sample 811421 | NCBI WGS metagenome assembly MDTG01 (sample SAMN05326645, study PRJNA326480) | marine metagenome | isolation source: seawater | place: Pacific Ocean: South East | collected 2011
TTTAAGTTTGGTCCTTGAATTACGGCTATTTTCATATTATATTCCTTTTATAAAATTTAGGTAAGATTATATTTAAATTAAAGTTAAACCCTACCAAAGAGAGAGACATTATGAAGAATTTTATTTTACTAGATGAGAATGCAGTATATTTTGAAGCAAAATTTTCTTGTGATAATGTGATTTTTTTATCATTAAATAATGATAATTATTTTATCACAGATGCAAGATATACAACTGAAGCCACTGAACTTGTTAAAAATTGTGAGGTTATAGAATCTTCAAATTTAATACAAACAGCAAAAGAGATTTTAATAAAGAACAAAATTAAAAAAATAGTATTTGATCCAAATGACTTTAAATACTCTACATATATAAATATAACACAAGATTTAAAAACAAAATTCGTAGCAATTCCAAGTTTTTCTAAACAAAAAAGAATTATCAAAAGTGATGAAGAAATAAAACTATTAAAAAAAGCTGCAAAACTAGGAAGAGCTGGATTTAAAGATTTAGCAAAATTTATAAGAAAAAATGGTTATAAACAAACTGAGCAGTTTTTATTTTTCAAAGGTATTGAAAAAATGAGTCAAAGTGGAAAACTTGACTTAAGCTTTGATCCAATTATTGCAATAAATGAAAATGCAGCAAAACCACATGCCTTACCTACTTCAAAAAAACTAAAAAAAGATGATTTGATATTAGTTGATGCAGGTGTAAAGTATAAAAGGTATTGTTCAGATAGAACTTGTGTGACAAGCGCAAACTTTGAAAAATTATCTTTTAAAAGAGATCAAAAGTTTAAAAATAAAAAACATCAAAAAATTTATGATTTAGTTTATAAAGCTCAACTAAATGCAATAGAAAATGCAAAAGTCGGAATGAAAGCTTCTCAAATTGATGCACTTACACGTAATGTTATTGAAAAAGCAGGATATGGAAAATATTTTATTCATAGTACTGGGCATGGAGTAGGACTTGATATTCATGAGTTTCCAAATATTAACTCTAGATCAGATGTAATTATTGAAGATAATATGGTTTTTACAATTGAACCTGGAATTTATTTACCAAAAGAGTTTGGTGTTAGAATTGAAGATACTGTTGTTATGAAAAATGGAAAAGCTGTAATACTATAAAATAAAATAAGAGAAAGAATTTGAAAAAAAAAATTAATCAGGATTTAACACTTTTTTATACTTCTAATTTTCCTAAAACTTATAATATATCTTCAAGAAAAAAATATCATGTAACTATTGGTATTGGAGGAAATATTGGAAATATGAAAAAAACATTTGATAAATTAATCTTATGTTTAAAACAAGATGCACGATTTACCATACTAAGAACTTCACCATTACTTCTTAATCCTCCCTTTGGATTCTTAGAACAAAATGATTTTTTAAATGGTATAATCACGTTTAAAAGTAATCTTTGCCCTAATGCTGTATTAAAAGCTATGCAAAGATATGAAAACAAATTCGGAAGAAAGCGATCCTTTCAAGATGCGCCTAGAACCTTGGATATAGATATAATATTTTTTGATAATAAAAAAATTAATACAAAAAAACTTATTATTCCTCACAAAAATTGGGCCAATAGAGAATCCGTGATTATTCCTTTAGAAAAAATGAAAAGGATATATAAATGAAGAAAAAAGTAGTTGTTGGAATGTCTGGTGGTGTTGACTCCTCTGTTACAGCATTACTGTTAAAACAACAAGGCTACGAAGTAGTAGGCCTATTCATGCGTAATTGGGACTATGGAGTTAAAGGTAGTCAATGTCCTAATCGTATAGAGTTTGAGGATGCAAAAAAAGTAGGAAAAATAATAGGAATTGAAGTAATTGGTAAAGACTTTGTAGAAGAATACAGAGGAAAAGTATTTGATGTATTTTTAGAAGGTCTAAAAAAAGGTCTTACTCCAAATCCAGATATTCTATGTAATAGAGAAATCAAATTTAATGTATTTTTAAATGAAGCTAAAAAAATGGGTGCAGATTATATTGCAATGGGACATTATGCAAAAATAGCTAAAATTAATGATCATTATGTACTTGATACTCCAAAAGATAGTTCTAAAGATCAAAGTTACTTTTTACATGCCTTATCAAGTGAACAACTCTCACAAGCTATGTTTCCACTTGGTGATTTAACTAAAAAAGAAGTAAGAGAAATAGCAAGAGAGAATAATCTTCCAGTTAGTGATAAAAAAGATAGTACTGGTATTTGCTTTATTGGGAATCAAAGATTTGATGATTTTATTACTCAACATCTAAAAGCAGTTCCTGGTGATATTATAGATGAGCATGGAAAAGTAATAGGAAAACATAAAGGTCTTATTTGTTACACACTAGGTCAAAGAAAAGGTATTGGTCTTGGAGGTATTAAAGAAACTGAATCAGAAGGTCATATTCATAAGCCATGGTATGCTGCACAAAAAAATATTGAGAACAATACATTAACAGTTGTACAAGATACTGTTCATCCATTATTAATGAATGAAAATGTTGAGGCTAGTCACATGCATTGGGTATTAGAAAATCCACCTAAAATTGGTGATAAACTCCTAGCTCAAGTACGTTACAGACAGCAAAAACAAGCTTGTACTGTAGTAGAAACTAAAGATGATAAAGTTTTAGTTAAATTTGATAAGCCTCAAAGAGCAGTAACATTAGGACAAAGCCTTGTTTTATATGATGGTATTTATTGTCTTGGTGGTGGTTTTATAAGTGATTACAACTAAAATGAAAAAAAAAGTAATGATAGGCATGAGCGGAGGAATTGATTCTTCGGTTACTGCTTACATGCTACAAAAAGAAGGTTACGAAATTGAAGGTGTTTATTTAAAACTTCATAATAGAAGTGATGGATATCACGAAAGAAATTTAGGCTATGTAGAAGATGTAGCAAACTTTTTAGGTATTAAATATCACATATTAGATTTAGCTGATAAATTTACTCGTGAGATTTATGACTATTTTGTTGACTCTTACTTAGAAGGTACTACTCCAAACCCATGTGTAAAATGTAATAAACAAATTAAATTTGGTGCGATGTTAAAATTTGCACAAGAAAAGGGTTGTGAATTTCTTGCAACTGGACATTATGTAAAAACTGATGGTGAATTTTTCTATGAAGCTGATGATAAAACTAAAGACCAAAGTTACTTCTTATCACAAGTTGACAAAAAAGCACTTCCTTTTATGATGTTTCCCCTAAGTACTTATAAAAAAGAAGATATTGTAAAACTTGGAGAAACACTTGCTTCTGTATATAAAGAGATTACACAAAAAAATGAATCACAAGAGATTTGTTTTGTTGAAACTGTTTATACAGATGTAATTAAAAAACATGCAAATATTGATTTACCAGGTGATGTTTTAGATGAAGATGGAAATATTGTAGGAGAGCATAAAGGTTATATGCACTATACAATTGGTAAAAGAAGAGGATTTACAGTTAAAGGTGCTCAAGAACCACACTTTGTAAAAGAATTAAATCCAAAAACAAATACTATTGTGGTAGGGAAAAAAGAAGTCTTAGAAGTAAATGAAGTTATTGCAAGTGGACTTAATATGTATATTGATGAAAAAGAATTTACAGCAACAGTTAAATTAAGATATAGGTCTGTATCTCTACCTTGTGATGTTACAATTAGAGATAATAAAGCATATATTAAATTAAAAGAACCATCATTTGGAGTAGCAGCTGGACAATTAGCAGTTTTTTATGATGACCAAAAAGTAATTGGTAGTGCTTGGATAGAGAGTACTAAGTAATTTTTTGATTTATAATTTAGACATAAAAAAAGGAGAAAGTTGAGGCTTTCTCCTTTTTTTTGGTAAATATATTTTCTTATTAGAAAGAGTAAGAAACTAAAACTGATCCATAAGTTGAATCAGACATTGTTTCAGCATTAATATCAACGTATAATAGTGATGCACTTAATGAATCTGTAAAAGAATAATCTGCTGTTAAATTTAACTCTTTATCTTTTAAAGAAGCTGCTTTAGTTTGAGCATAAGCTGCACCTAAATCAATTCCAGCAACTGAGTAAGCTACTGTTCCATAAACCATTTTTGCATCAGCTAAATAAATTGCAGAACCATCATCCATTGGCTCATAATTATCACCAACTGCTGACATAGAACCAATTCCACCATCTTTATCTGTTTTAATATATCCAGCTGCTAAAGAAACTCCTGATAATGCTGTACTAGCTTCTAATGCTAACATTGAACCATCATTAGTTGTTGATACATCTTCACTTGAAGCTGCATAATGAGCTAATGCACCAAACATATCAGATGAATAAGTTACTTTTGCTCCATACCAATTAGCTAAATCAGGTACTGAGTAGTAATAAGGATTTATTTCAACTCCAGAAATTCCACCATATTTAACATCAGCAACATAAGCACCTTTGCTTCCATTAATTTTACTAAACGCAGTGATTTCATCTTCTGCTGCAACTGCTTGTTTATCTGAATAACCTAAAACAATAGTTGTATTAGGAATTACAGTAATTCCTGCAACTACAGCTTCATGATAATCACCCATCCATTCTAAATCAATAGCTTGTCTACCAGCTGTTAAAGCAAATCCATCCATAGCATATGTTAAATTAGCTTCATTCATAATAGACTTATCACTAAAAACAGATGTTGCAGAACCTTCAACTTCATGTCCTGCAAAGAATCCAACATTTGCACTTAAACCCATATATGATGCAGTACTATAATTTAATCCTATAGTTCCTGTTGTAAGAGTGTCTGATTTCTCAGTTACTTTTGAATATCCCATTAATGAACCAGATACCTTACCTTCTTTAAATGCATTATCAATTGAATCTGCTGCAAATGTAATTGTTGTAGATAATAATAATCCACTTACAATTGTACTTAATTTTTTTGTCATATTTATTTTCCTTTTTTTATAATTTATCTTATGAATATAGCGCGCAATTTTTATATTCATACTAGAAGAACATAGAAATTATACTAATTATTTAATATTTATTAGTCAAATAATTGGTATAAATTATATACAATCTGATAAAAACTATTAATTAATAATTCAATAACAATCCATTAAGTACTTTTTAGATAAAATCGCAAATATACTCATTCAATTAAGGAAATTTTCATGTCGACATATAAAATATTTAGTGGTTCTGCAAACCCTGAATTTGCTGCGAAAGTAGGTAAGTATTTAGGTGTTCGTGTATCTAATGCTACTTGTAAAAAATTTAGTGATGGAGAGATGTCTGTTCAAATCACAGAAAGTGTAAGAGGTCAAGACGTTTACATTATTCAGCCTACTTGTGCGCCAACAAATGACAATTTAATGGAACTATTAATTATGGTAGATGCATTAAAAAGATCAAGTGCAAAATCAATCTCTGCTGTTATTCCATATTATGGATACGCAAGACAAGATAGAAAAGCAGCTCCTAGAGTTCCAATTACTGCAAAATTAGTAGCTGATTTACTTGAAGCTGCTGGAATTACAAGAGTAGTTACAATTGATTTACATGCTGCTCAAATTCAAGGTTTCTTTAATATTCCAGCTGATAACTTATTTGGATCAATTTTATTCGCTAAATATATAAAAGACAAAAATTTACCTAACCCAATTATTGCAAGTCCAGATATCGGTGGAGTAGCACGTGCAAGATCTTATGCAGATAAGTTAGGATATGGCTTAATTATTGTTGACAAAAAAAGAGAAAAAGCTAATGAATCTGAAGTTATGAATATCATTGGTGATGTTGAAGGAAAAGATGTAATCTTAGTAGATGACATGGTAGATACTGCAGGAACTTTAGTAAAAGCAGCTGAAGTATTAAAGAAAAAAGGTGCTAATTCTGTAATGGCATGTTGTACTCATGGTGTTCTTTCAGGACCTGCTTATGAGAGAATTGCAAATGGTGTTTTAGATGAATTAGTTGTTTCAGACACAATTCCTACACGAAAAGATGCTAAAAAAGTTACAGTATTAACTGCATCAGTAATTATTGGTGAAACAATTAGAAGAATTCAGAATAACGAGTCTGTAAATTCAATATTTATTGCTTAATTAGCAATTAATATGCAAATAACTATTATTTAGCTATAATACGAAAAATTATTAAAATAAAGGAAATAATATGAAAAAAATTTTATTATCATCAGTTGTATGTGCATCAATGATGTTCGCTGCAAGTGAATACAAATACGAAATTACACCAATGGTTGGCGGAGCTTACACAGAAGGTAACTTAGGTTTAGAAAGAGATTATATCAATGGTGGTTTAGCATTAGGATTTAATCAAACTGAATCTATGATTGATCAAGTTGAATTAGCTGTATTTAGAACAGTTGAAGATGTTGATATGGTAGATGCTGCTGGAAATTCAATTAATAGAGATACTGGAATTACTAGAGTTTTTGTTAACTTTGTAAAAGATTATCCTTTAACTTCAAATGCTTCATTATATGCATTAGCTGGTGCTGGTGTTGAATTCTTTGACGATGCTGCAAATAACAACAATAATGAAAATGGTCTTGTAGGAAACTATGGTGTAGGTGCTAAGTATAAATTAGCTGAGCAATTTGCATTAAAATTTGATGTTAGACATTTAATTGAAGCAGATTCAGGTGATAACACTTTATTATATAACTTAGGTTTCTCTGTTCCATTTGGAAAAATTGCTAAAGCTGCTCCTGTAGTTGCTGCACCAGTTGTTATGGCTCCTAAAGATTCAGATAATGACGGTGTTATTGATGCTAAAGATAACTGTCCAAACTCTGTTGCAGGTGCTATTGTAAATGCAATGGGTTGTGAAATGGATGATGACAAAGATGGTGTTGTAAATAGATTAGACCAATGTCCTAGTACAATTGCTGGTGCTAAAGTTGATAATGTTGGTTGTATGACATTAGTTGATTTAAACATTAACTTTGATACTAACTCTGCAGTAATTAAAGACACTTATAATTCAAGAATTGTTAACTTTGCTAACATGATGAAAAACAATACTAAATTAAAAGCTACAATTGAAGCACATACAGATTCAATTGGTTCTGCAAAATATAATCAAAAATTATCTAACAAAAGAGCTGCTTCAACTGTTGAAGTTTTAAAATCTTTAAATGTTGATGCTTCTAGATTAACTGCAATTGGTTATGGTGAAACTAAACCAGCTGCAAGCAATATGAACAAAGAAGGAAGAGCTGAGAACAGAAGAGTTCAAGCAGTTATTACTAAATAATTTCACTTCTTAAAAAATAAGATTAGGGATTCTCCTAATCTTATTTTATTTCTACACTAATATTAAATTTTTCTACATAAAAAATTCTTTTTAATTAAACTCTGACTTTTTTTAGCTATAATGTATAAAATTATTTTAATACAAGGAAGTTAAATGAAAAAAATATTAATAACATCTGCCTTATGTGCGTCTTTTATGTTTGCAGCTAGTGCACCAAGTAGTGAATATAGCTATGAATTAACTCCATTTGCAGCTGGAATATTATCTGATAGTAAAGCAAATTTAGATGATGATCACTATGCAAATGCTGGTATTTCATTAGCTAAAAACTTACAAAACTCTTTTCTTGATCAAGTAGAATTAGCAATCATGAGAAGTGATAGCCTTAAATATGAAGGTTCTAATGGAAATACTAATATCAATAGAGTATTTTTAAATGCAGTTAAAAAGCTACCTTTAACTGAAAAATTAGCAGCTTATGGTTTACTAGGTGCTGGATACCAAGATGTAACTCAAGAGATGAAAGATAACGATGATTCTGCATTATTAAATTATGGTCTTGGATTAAGATATGATCTTCCATATTATGGAATTGCAGTAAAAGGTGATGTAAGACATCTTTTCTCAATTAATGATAAAGAAAATGACATAATGTATACATTAGGTTTAGCAATGCCTTTAGGAAAAAAATATTCTGAAAACATTGCAGCAAAAGTTCCTGTAATCGCAGAACCAATTGCTCCAATTGTACCTGTTGTTGACGGTGATGATGATAATGATGGTGTTTTAAACTCTAAAGACTTATGTCCTAATTCATTACCAGGTGCTGTTGTAAATGAAAATGGTTGTGAAGCTGATGACGATAAAGATGGTGTAGTAAATAGACTTGATAAGTGTCCTAACACTTCAGAGGGTGTAGCTGTTAATGCTGAGGGTTGTGTTGCAACAATCAATTTAAACATTAATTTTGATACAAACTCAGATAAAATCAAATCTGCTTACATCAATAAATTAGAAGAATTTGCAGCTATGTTAAATGAAAATCCAAAGTTAAATGCAACTATTGAAGCACATACAGATTCAAAAGGTTCATCACAATATAACCAAAAATTATCTGAAAAAAGAGCTGCTTCAGCTGTAAAAGCTTTAGAAAGTTTAAATATTGCACCTAATAGATTACAATCAATTGGTTATGGTGAAACTCAACCAATTTCTACAAATGATACTGCACAAGGAAGAGCAGAGAATAGAAGAGTTACTGGTTTAATTAACCAATAATTTTATATTTTAAAGACTTAGATAGCTTATCTAAGTCTTTATTCCTAACACAAAACTTCTTACTTCTTCAATTTAACTATAAACTTACAAAACTTTAGATATAATCGCGATAAATAATAGATAATAAGGATAATAACCTTGCAAGAAAATATTAGAAATTTCTCGATCATTGCACATATTGATCATGGTAAATCTACACTAGCAGATAGAATTATACAAGAGTGTGGTTCTGTAGCAGATAGAGATATGTCTGCTCAAGTTATGGATACAATGGATATTGAAAAAGAACGTGGTATTACAATTAAAGCACAAAGTGTTAGACTTGATTATGTAAAAGATGGACAAAATTACGTATTAAATCTAATTGATACTCCAGGTCATGTTGATTTTTCTTATGAAGTATCTCGTTCTTTAGCATCATCAGATGGTGCACTTTTAATTGTAGACTCAACTCAAGGTGTTGAAGCACAAACTATTGCAAATGTATATATTGCAATGGAAAATGATTTAGAGTTATTACCAGTTGTAAATAAAATCGATTTACCATCTGCTGATCCAATTAGAGTATTAGAAGAAGTAGAAGATGCTATTGGAATTGATTGTACTGAACATAATCTAATTTCTGCTAAAACAGGTCTTGGAGTACGTGACTTAATTGATTCAATTGTAGATAGAGTTCCAGCTCCTAAAGGAGATACAAATGCTCCTACAAAAGCACTTATTTACGATTCATGGTTTGATAACTATTTAGGTGCTTTAGCACTTGTACGAGTTTATGAAGGAAGTATTAAAAAAGGTCAAGTTGTTCGTATGATGAATACAGAACATGAACAACAAGTATTATCATTAATGTATCCTCATCCATTAAAAAAACAAGTTACAGATGAAATAAAAACAGGTGAAATTGGGATTGTTGTATTAGGAATCAAAACTGTTGATATTATTGCTGTTGGTGATACTATTACTGATGCAAAAGATAGAACACCTAAAGCTATTGATGGTTTTGAACCTGCGAAACCTTTTGTATTTGCAGGGATTTATCCAATTGATACAGATAAGTTCGAAGATTTAAGAGATGCATTAGATAAATTAAGACTAAATGATTCTTCAATCTCTTATGAACCTGAAAGCTCAGCAGCACTTGGAAGTGGTTTTAGAGCTGGTTTCCTGGGAATGCTTCATATGGAAGTAATTAAAGAAAGACTAGAGAGAGAATTTAACCTTGATTTAATTGCAACGGCTCCAACTGTTATTTACGAAGTATTAAAAAATGATGGAGAAAAGATTTCTATTCAAAACCCAAGTGAACTTCCTATGCCAAATCATATTGATACAATTTTTGAACCATATGTAAAAGCAACCATTTTAGTACCAGATGAATTTTTAGGAAATGTAATAAAACTTCTAAATGACAAAAGAGGTATTCAAAATAAAATGGATTATATAGGTACAAGAGTTTTACTTGACTATGATATTCCTATGAATGAAATTGTAATGGACTTTTATGATAGATTAAAATCTACTACAAAAGGTTATGCATCTTTTGATTACGAACCAATAGGTTTTAGACCAGGAATATTACAAAAACTTGATATAAAAGTTGCAGGTGATGTTGTTGATGCACTATCTATTATTGTTCCTGAAAATAAAGCTTTATCAAAAGGTAGAGAGTTTATTAAAGCTTTAAAAGAGTTAATTCCAAGACAATTATTTGAAGTTGCTATTCAAGCTAGTATTGGTGCAAATATTATTGCAAGAGAAACTGTAAAATCAACAGGTAAAAACGTAACTGCAAAATGTTATGGTGGAGATATTACAAGAAAAA
>MDTG01165527.1_pt1 | contig 10354 bp, 7 predicted proteins | sample 811421 | NCBI WGS metagenome assembly MDTG01 (sample SAMN05326645, study PRJNA326480) | marine metagenome | isolation source: seawater | place: Pacific Ocean: South East | collected 2011
CTTGCGCCGGGCGAACCCACGTGGCGCGATGCGATGTGAGGTTCAGCGAAACACCCGTTCGCGGAAGTACCGCAATTCCTCGACCGACTCACGGATGTCGTCCAAGGCCAAGTGCGCACCTTTCTTTTGGTAGCGAGGAACGCCGGGGTGCCACCTTCGCGCGAGCTCTTTGACCGTTGAAACATCGATCATTCGATAGTGAAGAAAGTCGACAATCTCGGGCATTTCCTTCTCTAAAAACCGCTTGTCGTTCCACACAGAATTCCCGCACAGCGGTGCGGTGTTCGGCTCAACGTGCTCATGGAGGAAGCTCAACGTCTGCGCTTGCGCTTCTGCAACGCTGACACCCTCGGCACGGATTCGGTCCACGAGCCCGCTGCGATGGTGGTGGGTCGTGTTCCACTCATCCATCCCAGCGATTGCCTCATCGCTGACGTGGACGGCAAGGTTGGGCCCTTCGGCGATGAGATTCAATTCGCCGTCTGTGACCAAGGTGGCGATTTCGATGATCTGGTCGTTCACGATGTCGAGCCCCGTCATTTCGAGGTCGATCCACACCAGTCGGTCCCCGCGCATGACATCGACTGTTCCGTCACACGTATCAATAGGGTGCTGGGCGCATCTGGGTTCTGTTCGAGCATGTTATGGTAATCAATGGAAAACACACCGTCTTCCCGCGGCGCGTGGTTGGTGGCCTCATGCGTGGATGCGATGGCTTGAAACAGGCCCGACTTCACGGAATCACATGACCAGCAAGGCGACCACGCAGCGCCTCATCGTCCTGACCGTCCTCGGGCTCCTCGTGTTTCCGTTGGCGATGGCCTCGGTGAGTGTGCCGACCGTCGATTCGGAGCCCGAGGAAGAGGGCTGGTGGGTTGACACCACCGTGGACCGTGACGGCAACGGCATCGGCGACATGGTTGAGCGTTACCACGACCACCCGCTCTTCCTCGACGGGGACAAGACGTTGCCGCTCATCATCGATTTTGACCACACGCCCACGCCCGCCGACGTGGCGATGCTTGAGCGAGAGGTCGGTTACGTGCATCAGTGGGATCTGCCGCTCATCGACGCTGTCGCGGGTCGTGTCCCTCATACGATGATCCTCGAAACCACCTCGCTACCGGGTGTGGTGATGCTGGAATTGGACGGCATCATGCAGGTCCAAAACGGCGATGCAGCCGTCATCCACGAAGTCGATTTGGCTCAGCAGGCCACCGGTTATGACGGCTCAGGTGTGACCGTGGCCGTGATCGATACAGGCATCGACAGTTTCCACGTCGGTCTCGACGATTTGGACGACGACAACAGCACCGAGGACCCCAAAGTCATCGCCTTCTACGACCCCGTCAACAACCCCGACAAAACCAACGGTACCGAGATTCGAGCCTATGACGACCAAGGTCATGGCACGCACTGCGCCGGTACCGTTGCGGGAACGGGTGCCCCCACCTACGAACACCCAGGCATGGCTCCACAAGCCTTCCTTGTGGGCGTCAAGGTGCTTGATGCAGGTGGTTCTGGAAGCTTTGCCACGGTAATGGCCGGCATGCAATGGACGGTCGATCACCGGTACGAGTACAACATTCGGGCGGCGTCCATGAGCCTCGGTGGACCGGGCCCGATCGAGTGGACGTCGTCTGAGGAAGACAGCGTGAACCGCTATGCCAACGAGATGGTCCGTGCAGGCATCAGCATGCTCATCGCCGCCGGGAATTCTGCCGCTCCAGCCACCATCGGAACGCCCGGAGGTGCTGAAGACGTGATCACGGTTGGCGCCCTCAACAAGGACACCGCCATTGCTGAATACAGCAGCGAAGGGCCCACAGAAGAAGGAAGGGTCAAGCCAAACGTCGCCTTTGTTGGATCTGATGTCATGTCTGCGCAGCACAATTCCGGTGACGGCTACGTGGCGTTCAGCGGCACCAGCATGGCCACACCGGGGGTAGCGGGGACCGTCGCCCTGATGCTCCAAGCCAACCCGGACCTTTCGCCCTTTGACGTGCGGAACATCCTCCAAGAAACCGCGACCTACAGAGAATGTCACTACATGGGTGCCAACCAACCATGTCCAGAAGATTTGATTCCGAAGAACAGGCAAAACAACGTCTACGGACACGGCCATGTCGAAGCCTTGGCTGCGGTTATGGAAGCCGCCCAGCGCGATTACCAGTTGGACGACAGCATCGCTGTGGTGCTCAACACGCCCATTGGTGATGACAACCGCATTCACCTGGAGCCTGGTGACGCCCTGTCCATTTCTGTGGCTGGCGAGGTTGATACCGTCCAGTGGCGCAGCAACCACCTTCGCGACGATTGGTCCACACTCCAGACCTACAGGGCAGGCAATGCTGCAGTGAGTTTGGACCTGGTGACCATCGTCACGCAATTGCAATCCCTGCCGGGCATCACCACCGACGGAAACCATACCCTCTCCATTCGTGGCCTGGCAGCCAACGACAGCGGGGGGCACTCTTCCACATCCAACATCGCCGTGAACGTGATGCTGATGGACACGGCAAACGCAAACAACGTTGAAACAGCGGCCTCTGGCGGCGGCATTTCAGCGGGTGTGGTTTCTGCGGTGGTTGTCGTTTTGATCGGTCTTGTCTTGGGTGCGATGCTGGTGCTCTCACGAGGTAACGACGGCGCTGAGGGCGCTGAACCGTTTTGGACGAACGACGATGAGGACGTTACAGCTGTGGTTGAAGCCGCCATCGACGAAAGTTGACTCGACCTACCACGCATCGGGACGTGCGGGCGGATCCTCTCCATCCGCGTTCATCATGGACTTGAGCCTCGCTGCACCGTAGGATTGCAAGAAACCGTTTGCGAAATCTCGTCGCTGTGAGCCAAAAGTGGAACTCTACAGGCCAATCCTCAAAGGGTGGAGGCACGACCACAGTGTGGTGCGAGGATGGTCGGCGAAGCACGTGTCCCGATGCTGCCTCAAGCACCGAAGACCATTTGGCAGGCGAAGGTGAACCACCGCTCTGTTGAGGTGTTGGCGCCGAGCAACGCCGTCCTGCTCGATGTTCTCCGTGACAACGTCGGCCAACTGGGGGTCAAGCGAGGGTGCGATCTGGGCACCTGTGGATGCTGTGCGGTCCTCGTTGACGGCCAACCCCGTTTGTCCTGCATGACCTTGGCCGGCGACGTTGAAGGCTGCGCCATCACCACGGTCGAAGGCCTTGCTGAAGGCCACCACCTTGCGCCAATCCAGACATGCTTTGCCATGCATGGCGGCTCACAGTGCGGGTTCTGCACCCCAGGATTCCTGATTTCAGCACAGGCACTCCTCTATCAGACCTCAAGCCCAACCGAAGCTGAGGTCAACGAAGCGATTGAAGGCAACCTTTGCCGTTGTACGGGTTACCAACCCATCGTGGAATCCATCATGGCCGCTGCGGCCCTGCTGCGAGGCGAGGGAGAGGCCCCCGTGCCACCCACCAATCCGCATGCAGACCCGCACCCCTCTGGTCCAGAAGAGCCACAATTGCCGCCAGGGCATGCGAGGTGATTGTCCGTGTCTGGAGGGTACCGTCAGCAACCAGGAGGTGCCGGGGGAGGGATCCGTAAGGACGGGAAGCGGGTCGCCGGGAAACTCCGCTTCACACCGCCCGGCGCGGGCGGTTCTCGCCCAGTCAGCAGCCCTCGTGATCTCGACGGCATCCCTGAATCAGTCGGAGGGAATGAACCCCAACCTGCCGGGCATCACGTTCACGATCGTTTGCGCACGGGCACCACGGTGGGCCGCTCCACGGCCTTGGTGGACGCCAACGCCAAGGTGACCGGACAAGCATGGTACGGTGACGATGTTCGCCTTCCCAACGAGGTCATCGGACGCATCCTGCGTTCTCCACACCATTACGCCCGCATTCGTTCGATCGATACATCAGCGGCAGAGGCCATGCCCGGAGTCTTGGCGATCGCCACGGGGAGCGATGCGCCCAAGACCTTCGGCGTGCTTCCGGTGACCAAAGATGAACACGCCATGGCGGTCGAGAAGGTGCGGCATGTGGGGGACCTCGTCGCTTGCGTCGCTGCTGTGGACGAAGCAACGGCCATGGAAGCCCTCGGTGCCATCGTGGTGGATTATGAGGAACTGGAACCAGAGTTCGACCCTCGGAAAGGACTTGAGGACGTCGACGAACCCATTCATTGGCGCGGGAAGTACCACGTCGGGCGCACCAACGTGCAAAAGCGCGTCCACCAAGCCTTTGGTGATCGCTCGAAGATTGAGCATGCTGCAGCCACGTCTCGCCGTGCTTGGCGCTTCGAAGGCGTGCATCACGGTTTCACAGAACCCCACGCCGTCGTCGCGCATTGGGACGCCAACGGCCGATTGCAACTCTACACACCCCAGCAGGTGCCTCACTACACCCATCGTGCTTTGGCGACGGTGTTGAACGTCCCTATGCACCAAATCAACGTCGTTCGCACCTTTGTAGGAGGCGGTTTTGGGGGGAAGTCCGATCCGTTCCCCCACGAGATGTGCGCGGCCATCCTGGCGCGCAAATGCGGTCGCCCGGTTCGCATCACCTTCGACCGCGAAGAGGTGTACTGGATCAACCGCGGACGTCACCCCTCCTACATCGAGGTCAAACTCGACGCAGACGAAGACGGCCGAGTGGCCGGTTTGGACGTCGACGCCTTGATTGACGGTGGAGCCTTCGCTTCCTTCGGTCACGTCACCTCGTACTACAACGGCGTGCTGGCCACAGCGCCTTACGAGTTGGGATCCTTCCACTACACCGGCGCTCGCGTCTGGACCAACAAGCCTGCCAGCGGCGCCATGCGCGGCCACGGGGCGGTCAACACGCGGTGTGCCGTTGAAGTTGGATTGGACGACATTGCCGAACAGTTGGCCGTGGACCCCATTGACTTGCGGCTGGCCAACCTTCTGCCGCCGCACAGCCGTACCATCTCCGGATTCCGGATCACCAGCAACGGAATGCGCGAGGCGTTGCGTCGCGTCAAAGAGGGAAGCGGCTGGGACGAAAAGTTCCGGAAGATGCCCCTTGGCAAGGGCATTGGGATTGGTTGTGGCTTCTTCATCTCCGGTTCTGGACTCCCGATTCACTGGGACCCCAACCGTTTCCCCCATGCCACCGTCCACATTCAGGTGGACATGGACGGCGGCGTCACGGTCCACACCGGTGCGGCCGATATCGGCCAAGGCTCGACCACGGCCGTTGCCCAAGTGGTCTCAGAAGTGCTCGCTTTGCCGCTTGACATGATCCATGTCCGCAGCCATGAGAGCGACACCAGCCCAGTGGACCTTGGTTCATACTCCAGCCGTGTGACCTTCATGAACTGCAACGCAGCCATTCGCGCGGCCATGGAGATTCGAGACGAGTTGCTCAATGCTGCATGGGACATGCTCGGCTACCACCCCACCACCTTGGTCATGGTCGACCGACGTATCGTCTACAAGCACGACCCCTCCATCGGCGTGTCTTACCTTCAGGCGCTCCACAAGGCGCAGGAGGACAAGGGTGCGCTCATCGCGCGGGGCGCCTACCGTTCGCCACCTATGGGTGGCGTGCACAAAGGTGCAGCCGCCGGTCTTGCACCCGCCTACTCCTTCTCTGCCTACGTCGCTGAGGTGGATGTTGACGTTGAAACCGGCCTGGTGAAGTGCACCCGTGTTTGGGCAGCGCACGACTGTGGCAAAGCGCTCAACCCCCTCGCCGTCGAAGGCCAAATCATTGGTTCCTGTCACATGGGCCTCGGACAAGTGCTCTCTGAGCAAATGGTGTACGGCCGCACCGGGCACTTGCAAAACGCAAACCTGCTTCAGTACCAAATTCCGTCGGTTCACGAGATGCCCCACGTGACGCCCATCATCGTCGAATCCTCCGACCCAGAGGGGCCATTTGGCGCCAAAGAAGCCGGTGAAGGCCCCTTGCTTCCGATTTTGCCGGCGGTCTGCAACGCGGTGTATGATGCCGTCGGCGTACGCCCCTCATCGCTTCCCTTGACCCCCGACGTGGTGTGGGCTGACATCCAGAAGCGGATAAAGAAGGAAGGCGTCGAAGATCCACTCGAGCTTGAGTCGCCTCGCCTGACGCACGGGCCACTCCAAGAGAAATTGGCGGCTCGTGCTGAAGAGCATCATTCACGCGATCGCGCCCGCCAGCGCACGGAGGACACTTCGCCGTACGTGAACGGCGTGTTGTTCGGCTTCGATCCGACCCGTCCGATTGACGAACAATTGGAGGGTTGGGCGGCCATCGACGACCCCGACCCAGAATCCATGGCCGAAATGGGCTATGCAGGCCGTGCTTGGCTCAAGCAAGAGCAGCGCCAGATGGGAGGTGACCTCTGATGCTGACGCCTCCCTTTGTGTTGCACCGCCCGACATCGGTGGAGGAAGCGTGCGCCATCGCTGCTGACCTCGCTGAAGCCGACCGACCCTTCGACTGGGTTGCAGGCGGTACGGACTTGCTGCCGAATTACAAGTGGCACCTCAACCCGAAAGGGGACGTGATTTCGCTCGCGCACGTTGACGGAGCCGATGCCTTGGAAGTCAAGCGCGTGGGCTGTATGGTACGGTTGCACGATGTGGCCACCTCTGATGTGGTGCACCCGCTTCTTTCAGAAGCCGCAGCGAAGGTCGCTTCGAGCCTGATCCGTCGTAGCGCGACGGTTGGAGGCAACCTCTGCCTCGACACCCGCTGCTTCTGGTACAACCAAGGCGAGGATTGGCGCCGGTCCATCGACTGGTGCCACAAGGCCGATTGTGGCACAGGTGCTGATTGCCGCGTGATTCCCAACCAAAACACGTTGTGCGTGGCCACCTACCAAGGCGACATGGCAGCGGCGTTCATGGCCCTCGGTGCTGAGGTGGAACTTGTTGGCCCTGCAGGTGAACGCCGCATGCCACTCGAGGACTTTTTCGAGCTTGACGGCATGAAGAAGAACGTGCTTCAACCTGGAGAGTTCTTGCTCGCCGTACATCTCTCCGAAGACGCTTCATCCCGTGTTGGCGCCTACCACAAATTGCGCGTGCGGGAGACGTGGGACTTCCCTGAAGCCGGTATCGCAGCCGCGTGGATTCCCGGGGATGCGGCTTCGCTCCGTGTGGCCAGCACAGGCTTAGAGAGCATCCCAGGGCTGCATGCTGACCTTGTTGAGACGCACGCAGATTGGGTCGAAACCGAGGGCCGGAAGCGTCTCTCGAAAGCCCTCCAGAAGGCCATCAAGCCGGTCAACAACACCGCCCTTCCACCCCGGTACCGCCGTTCCATGGTGAGCGTGCTCGCCTCCCGTGCACTCCGCGCCATCACCCAGGAGGAGTGACGATGCGAGTCACGTTCTGCATGTTTGTCGTATTGCTCTTGGCTCCAATCCTGCCGGTCGGTGCACAAGTCGACGCTCCATCATGGGAACTCGGATGGGAGAGCGACGTCGAAGACGGCGTCATCCTCAACCTCGATGGAAACCGCTGGAGCATCAGCCACACACTGGAGGTATGGATTGCCAACAACCGTCCATTCGATTTGGAAGTCGAAATGGAGCTCGAGCTTCCAAGCGATGTTCCCGTCGAAGCGGAGATAGATTCACCGGTGAGCGTTGGAGCAAATGGAAACGTGACCGTTGAGATCACCTTTACTGGGACGACGGCCGATGACGTTCGAGCTTATGCACCAGCCTCTGCGTTTGTCTTGACCGTCATTGCGACGGAAGCCTCGCAGACCAACTCCGGTTCCACCCAGGACATCGATGCTGACCTCGAGCTCCCTCGCGTTCACAGGCTGGAGCCAAACGTGCCCCAAGCGCCGAATCCCTTCGATGCAGGCACGTGGATCGAGATGACGCTTGAACTCAACAACATGGGCAACACGCGGGATGCTGTGACCGAAGCCGAGGCTGAAGTTCGCTCCTGTCCACAATTGAGCGTTCTCGGTCTTGACGCTGTTTCGGGAACCGTGGTGGAGCCCACCGGAGTTGGTGGGCAAGGGCCCACCGAAGTAATGGTCCGTCTTGAGGCCTCCAGCAGCCACCCCGGAAGAACCTGTGAAATTCGTTTCATCGTGACGTCCGAAGGCGATGGCGCCAGCCGAAGCACCACCATTGAGGTCGACGTCAATGCTGCGGATCCGGATGAGGTAATCGGTGACGTCAACGATGTCGGGACGAGCGATTCCACCACGCAAGAGGAAGCCGGCGCTTTGCCACTTCCAACATCAGTCCTTTTCGTGGCGCTGTTGCTCGCAGTTTTGCGACGTCCAATCCCTTCAGATGAGGCTTGAACACCCGGGCACCGCGCTCGCAGAAAACATCGTCCTGAACGATGCACGTCGCTCTATTGTGTCAAGAGCACCGTGGGAGAATCATTATGTGGGCCGTGAATATCGCAGAGATGGTGCTACAGGCAACTGTGGCTCAATGAGGCGACACCATGGCTGAGGAGGGCAGCAAAAGACTCGGTCTCGAGTCGTGGCTGCTTGTAGCCCTCATTGTTACCGTCCTGATGGCTGGGACAGTCATTACCTTGGTCAGCGCAGGAAAAGATGTTGTCTTTTCACCGTACGAAGAGGTTGACTCGGCGCTCAGCTACCAGCAAATCACCGATGCCCGAGCCACGTTCGGCGAAGGCGGCATGGGATACACCATCGCCAACACCATGTCAACGCCAATGCTGGTGAACGATTGGAAGGAACCGCACCGCACCATGTTGATCATCGCAGCGCCCGAGAAGCCCTTCGACGCGGCCGAAGCCTCCGCGCTCCACGACTTTGTCACCAAGAAGGGCGGCAAGGTCATCCTCGCATCCAACTCGTCAAATGCTCAGCCGGTGGCCGATCTTTTCGGTGTCAAGTTCTTCGGCGACCCTGTGGTTGACCCTTACCGCTACTACGAGATGCAAGGCAACGACGGCAACCCACTTGCTCCGGACGCCCGAAGGGTCTGGGCTGCTTCCAGCTTGACGCGCAACGTCACCGAGATGCAGGACGAGGCCCGCCAAGCGTGCACCGACGTACAGATCAGCGTCCCCGTTGATTTGGACAACTGTCGGCTACCTGTCCTCTTCCACCGCCCCACGGCCATCCAAGTTCTCGAGGACCAAGAGGAGTCGCAGCGTACGGTTAGCGTCCTTGCTGCGGCCTCAACCCCAGCGTTCATCGCTCGCGCCGACTACAATCCTGACAACATCGCAAATCCGGTGCTGGGCGAGGGCAAAACGGGCCTTATCGTGCGGATGGATTACCCCGTTGAAGGCGTCCTCGACACCACCATTGGAGGCGGCCAGGGGCAAATTGACGTAACTGGAAGCATCGTCTTTGTCGCCGACCACTCTGTCTTTGCGAACCACATGTGGACGTGGGAAAAAGCCGACACAACCGGCAAATTGCAGTGCGACAGCCCGCAGTACGAAGAGCGCAACGCAGCCACGTGTTGGACCACAGACAGCCAAGGCATCGATCAAGGCGACAACGCATGGGACGGAAACCAGCGCTACTTCACCGCTCTCGTGGGCTCCATGATGGAACACGACAACGAAGAAATGTCGTCCACGGTGCAACGCACCCTCTCTAATTTCAACGTCGTCTTTGACGAAAGCCGTCACGTCGCTGGAGCCCTGACGATGCCCTTCACAGAAGCCGTTGGCGCTGTGGTCCTCCTGACCAGCGATGGACTGCTGAAGTGGCTCATCGGCATGAACCTCTTCGCCCTCTTGGCCATCGCCATCATGGTGGTACCAGAAAAGGAAAACTGGCGGCACGTGTTTGATCTTACTCGATTCAGGGAGCGTCCAACCAAGTTGGACCCCACCCAGTATCAACGCCGTACGAGGGAAGCATTCCTGTCAAAGGTCCGGCAACTCCACGACCTGACCCGCGACGACTTCGCACGCAAGTCGCCTGCGGAAATCATGCAAATGGTGCGCGAGCCGCGCCTGGTTGAGCTGGTCAGCTCCAACCGCGACTATTCCAACGATGAACTGAGGGAGTTGATCCCGCACATCCGTCGTTGGGGAAAATAACCTAGGAGGAACAAACCATGCAGCCACCCGCCCCCCCCGCAGCCCCGCCCGCGCCGGTCGCTCCCGCTGCTCCGGCGCCCCCCGCCCCCGCGGCTCCGCCCGCACCGGCGGCACCCGCGCCCGCAGCGCCCGCAGCACCCGCCGCACCAGCCGCCCCCGCTCCGGCGCCTACTCGGCACCAGAGCAGCCCCGAAGTGAAGGAACGTCTCGCCGCCGTCGGCGCGATTTCCCAAGCCATCTCTGCTGAAGTGCAGAAGGTGATCATCGGGAAGTCGCACATCATCGACAACGTGCTTATCAACATCCTGTCCAATGGAAACCTCCTCTTCGAGGATTACCCTGGTCTGGCCAAGACGCTGA
>MDTG01161205.1_pt1 | contig 10353 bp, 3 predicted proteins | sample 811421 | NCBI WGS metagenome assembly MDTG01 (sample SAMN05326645, study PRJNA326480) | marine metagenome | isolation source: seawater | place: Pacific Ocean: South East | collected 2011
AGAATGTGTGCCAGTCTATGGTTTGTCATTCATTTTCAATATTATCTTTTTTTCCAGCAAGCCTTTTTGATGCGGCGAGGGGCTGGAAAATCTCAGCTGGAACAGAATTATAGTTAGTACTAAAACCCTTAAAAACAGGATTAGCTGGATTATAATACGGGGGGAAAAATCCGTTTACGTTCTTCAGTTCGCAGAGTAAAATACAAAAAAAGACTAAAGTCTGTGTTAAAACTAAACTCTATATAATACAAATATAGACTTATACAACTCATTTATTAAATAATACATTTGTTGCTGTTGTAGTTTGCATCCGTTATTATTTATTGTTTTGGAGAAAAGAACGGCGCGATATATAAACATATATTATGCAGGAATTATCGCTTGAAAAAAAAATTAAAATTAACTCTAGAGAATCTAAGCGGATAATTAAACGTCTTAGAAAACGTGTACGTGAGTGGCATAAACAAGATAGTGTTGAGCGGTATGGAGTTGAAATTGCCGACGAAATCGGTTCGCAGTTAAGGCGCTTGTCTGCATATTGTAGTATGCATCAAGCTATTAGAGACGTGCAGATTAAAGAAAAATGTTTGAAAATGTGTGTCGAATGGATGGCAGAGGAACCAACAGAAGCTCCCATTCAAGGCTGGGCGACGTACTTAATGGGTCAATTATGTGCTGGGCAAGTAGAAACATACGGTAAACGATGTCTAAAGATGGGTGCGCTGAAACGAATTTTCAGCATGATGAAAAAACATAGGTTGGTACCATCTAATCAATGGATGGGATTGAAAGCAATTTTTGAAATATGCGGATGTGAACAACCGATACAACAAGAAATCAACGATAAAGGTGGTATTGATTTATTTGTAACTGCTCTGAGGAATCACCCCGCGGAAAAAAAAATACAATACTATGGATTTTTGCTATTGGCCAACATTATATATGCTAACCCATACAATATGGTATCCGCATTGCAAGCGGGAGCTGGCCGTGTTGTTGGTATGGGTATGAACAATCATCAAAAAGAACTTGCAGTTTTGCGTCATGGTGCATATTTAATGAGTATCCTAAGTTTTGAACATGTTCCACTACAGCGACAAATTATTGACGCTATGGGATTAGTTCCATTAGTACAAGGTTTATGCGCTCATATACGAGATGAAACACTACAACGATGGGGATCATTAACAATTAGCAACATAACTGAAATTAATGGTGCAAATCAAGAAGATATGATTGCAGTTGAAGCTCAACGCGTCTTGGTATTTATAATGCAAGCGCATAAGAACAATGTTGAGATACAAGAAAATTGTATAACTGCATTTGGTAGAATTGGATTGTGTAATTTAACCACTCAAACTGCTATTATGGAGGCGGATGGTATTAGACAAGTAGTAAAAGCCATGCAAACACATAAAGATGTATTAAGTTTACAAATTCATGGCGCATATACAATTGACTCGTGCGGTACTCCAAGTACTATGCCAAGCTCCAAAAAAGCAAAAGAAATACAAAGCTATGTAATAGATTCGAAAGCTCATAATGCCATGTTTGCTGCTTTAAATAACTTTCCAGATTCAGAGGAATTGGCAATTGCATCTTTGCGGGCATTAGGAAATTTAGGATTAAGAAACGAAACGACACAAACCGTTTTAGCAACAGATGGTGTTATTCAATTTACTGTTAAGATTATGGAACGTTTTCCTTCTCATGCTGAAATACAATTGCATGGCTCTTGGGTTTTAGCGACTCATAGTTCATTAACTTTGAATAATAAAAGTATTTTTGATGTATATAGCGGAAAAAGTAAATTTTTAAAAGAAGATGTAATTGAATGTTTATTGGAGTCTATACGTAACAATGAAGAGGAAGTAGATACTGTCACTATGGCAATTGTTGCTTTAGGTTGCATTGGATTTGAAAATCCAAATAATACAGTTGAAATAACACACCGTGGCGCTATTGAATTGGTTAACAAAATGATTACAAAGTATAATTCCAACGACATGCTTTTTCAATGGGCACATACGATTTCTGGTCATACGCATTCCTTAAATTACAATGATGCCATGGCAACTAGAAATAGATGGCTAGGCCGTGAAAAACCACCTGGGCCAGCGCAAGTACCTAGTCCTTTAATGTTAGCAAGAAATGCCAGGAGGAAAAATGCTGAATATTACATACATGTGAATCAATCTGAGCTCGATGGGGGAAAAAAAGAGAAAAATGGTGGGGAAGGAGAAGAAGATGATGATGCTGATGATAATGATGAAGATGAAGATTAACTGACACATATAAATATGCATTTATATATTAATAATATATAAATATTATTTAATATATTTACGATCTTGTACAAAATATATACCCGCGTCTGCGAAAATACTTCTTTTCTGGTCTCACACATCACATCTCTCTCCGTTTTTTTACAAACCACTCAAGCTATCTAATATCATTTTATAACCATCTTCCAATGGTATTTCCTTATCAACAATACTCATCAAAACGCCAATAAATGTTTCTTTATCCAACACTTTACCTAGCAAGATTAATACTTGAAAATCACTAAAACGAGTAACAGTTGGTAACGATTTTTTACGAGTAAGATATGGTTGCAAAATTTGTGCCGGTTGTCGTTGCCAATTATGGCCTGTTGGTCGATTTGCTTGATCTAAGCCAACTTTCAAAAACGAATTGTGTTGCATAATTGGTACACGACATAAGAAAAAATCATTATCGACGTATCCAACTTCTTTTTGTTCCACTAAAACACTAAATGTATCAGAAACACCACACATGCTTGGTTTCGACATGTCACATTGTAAAACTTCTTCCGCAACCATTTCCAAGCATTGTTTGCTCATTTGGTATGCTTCAAATTCCACATTATTTTCCTCATTTTTGAAACATTTGACAGTAATAAACGGCGATTCCATTTTTTCATCACCAGCTAATAATTGATTTTCTGCGCTTAACAAAATTTCATTACTATGAAATCGAACATCAGTTAAATTGCGATTACTAGGATGAGCAAATACAAAACCGACACGTTCTAACCCTAACAATTTTGCCATTGCTTCTACGTGATTCTCATTTGGGTCTTCAAGCAATTCTAACGACTCGCTAGTACCATTTTGTGGTGGTTCGTACAAACAATCTACTCTAACTTGCAATTCCTCGTTTTCCCCTTCCTTAATACGTTTTGCTTTGACTTTCAACTTCCTACCCCTGGAATCATATGCTGGCTTTTCATCCTCTGCTTTCAATTTAGAATCTTTTAACATTTTTACATATTTTCCATACAACCATGCCCCGCGATATTGTTTGTATTGCAGCTGGGCGCAAAAGCCTTGAAAGTCTTGACACATATTAGTGTCTAATGAAACGCCAGCACAAATTGCTTTCTTTTGACGTTGAATTTTAAACGTATAATTCGCTTCGAGCTGCATCAATTCATCCATGGTCCAATGTAACTTTCTGCTGCGTAAAGACATTAAACCAGGTCGAACTGCATTTGCTTCTCCTTTCGTTGTATTTTTAGATACAATGCTGCCATCCTCTGCAATAGACTTGCGTTGGCTTGGCGCAGCTTGCGCTAAAATAGATTTTGTTGCTTGCTCTGTATTAAATTTTATGTATAATATGTCACCATGTTTTAACTTTAACTTACTACTTAAAGAATCACGTGCTTGTACCTGTTTGGTATTGCCTTGGTCTAAATATATACTTTGATCCTTGATTGGAATACCTTTTGTTTTTTGTATATCTTCCATAATCGTTTGTATTGTACTTTTACTATTTAGATTGTTCACACGCCACATGCCGGTTGGGCCCCGAACACGTATGACAAAGGTTTTTGATTTTTTTGACATGTTATCAAATATTGAAACAATAATACGATAGTTATATAAAAATGGGCTTTGCTACTAAATACAACTAACCCCAATAAAAAAAAATGGAAACTTGAACGTCTTCTTTATGCTTTTAAATACGTATGTATATATATAAGGTGATTGTGTTTACTTTTTTCATCTAGTTTTCAACTCTATTTTATTTTCATATGTATCTCTTCTGATGCTGCTACTATTTTACACTATTTCTTTTCTTTTTTTTTATTAGTTTATTCTCAATATAAATAGACAACAATAATAATAAAATGTACAGGTAGTATTATGTAGCATGTATGTAGCAAATAATACAACAACAACAATTCAAAAAATAAGCTACCTGGTATAACAATCCTAAAACATCCTGAGGAAGGTAGGTGAACAAATTTCAAAAAAAACCATCATCGTAAAATAAAACTTGATATCCTATTGCTATTATTATTATTATAGGTAAAATTAGAATATAATACTATAAACTATGCAATTTAGTATAGACTAAGAAATATTGAACCAACAACAGTGCAACACTCGAAGAACACTCGTATCTATCATAATAAAAATTATAATATGCACAAATAATACAAAATCAAATATTTGAAAAACATGTACATATATATATATATATACAAACATATTGTTGATAATCCATTCTCCAATCAGTTACTATAATCATAGATATATAATAGCAATATTGTTTCAATTACTCAAACAAAAAAAAAAACAAGAATATATAAATATACTACCAATTATATATTATTATCATGGCTCCGCCACTTTCAACATCTGATACACTTGAAACGCTCCTTCCTCCTTCACTCGATATTAATAATAAACATGAAGATGTATATTTAAACATATGCAAAATTTTGGAGAAGGTTATTGACAAAGATATAAATATAACAACGAAAGAATGTATTATGGACATTCAAAATTGCCTGCGTGTTCTAAACCATGCTTTAAAGGTGCAATATGCCGTATCTATGGAGACCAGGGGAAAATTAGTAACTTTGATTTTAAAAATAGTTTGTAGAAAAGAAGGTAATATACGTTTGCATTCAGCATTGATAAGTATATGTAGCTTGTTAATGAACAATAAATACGATAAGAGCCAATTGCCAGAGGGGTATGTCATTGATGGTGAATTGTTACATGCCTTGGTTGGATCATATATGGAACATAAATCGATTTTTATACGTGAAAAGCCTGAATATTCAACCAACATATCGAGTGATTATATCAGGAAATTGCATGATTTTATTAAAGGTGCTTCGAAATATTTTACGAAAGAATTTTCTTTTAAAATGCTAAATAAAGGGAAAGATTTGATCAACTCACATGCTTCGCGCATAACCGCGAAATCCTATATGGGTATTGGCCTGATTGAAACTTTTTTTCATATAGAAAAGAATGCTGCACATTTAGATGATTCGTTTCTTGATTTTATCATGGAATTGTTTCAATACTCTGAAACATTGACGTCGCTTGGTTGGCGTACATCTGTTTTATCATTATTAATGCAAGTGATAAAATTGCCAAAATTTAAAAAGAAGTTTGGAAACCAATATTTGAGAATTTATTATGCAATGTTGATGACTTTGGTTCATGTAAATCCGAAACAAAAAATCATTTCACGATATGAATTAAGTGGTTTATGTAAAATGATTTTAGGTTCAAAGATATCACCTTGGAAAGCCATTGCTGTTACAATCGTGGAGACGATGGAAAATGGTAGCAACGATAAAGAAGATGATAGGGTCCTTGTGTTGCAGAAAGATAGTGAAGCTATGGAAGCATCAGGTCTGCCACTAGGAATGACTCTATTTCAACAATTGGTAAAATCGATTGACACTGAATTTCACCCATCGACACGCGTGCGTTTCAATGCTGCTGGAGAACTCATGAAAGAAGTTGCAGTTATATTTGCACAACGTGTTGGAATAACAAATGCTGAAGGCAACACAAAGTGCTATGAAAATAGTGCATTTGTCGATCAACAAAATGATATTCAAGTCGATTATCGACGTGGTTTTAATAATCTTAACAATTTTAAAAGCACATTTGTCAGCTTGTTGCTTCCTTTGGTGTTAAATTCGATGTACCACCGCTCTCATCATTTTGTAGAGTCGTCAATGCGAACACTTGTTGTTTTAGTTCAACTAGATGCAGCAGCAGTGCAAAAGAAATTATTGCCCCAAATATATCGTGCTTTGGATCCTGAAAAATCCTTATCACATGCACATCAAGCTCCTCCAGCGTTACGTGCGTTGACATATACATTTTGGCATTTCTCAAAGAATAATTTACCTGAAATTGTACCGCATTTACATGATATTTTGAGCCTTGCATTGCCTGGTATTGATTCGAATGATGGAATGAAAACACTTCATGCGATGAATTTCTTCGCCATGTTTTTTGGATCGTTTCCATTAGTTGATTGTTCTGGCGATGAGTGGGAATGGGATGAAGCTTTGAATGATAATTCGGATAGAAAATTTTCTGATGATGATTGGTTACGTGTAAAAAGTACAACTGCGTTTTTGGAAGAGTTTGCAATTACTTTTTTAAACCACATGCTTGTGTATGCTGGTAAGACTGGAAAAGAAAATGGGCAAATTGATGGCGGCTTAAGCGACGATTCAAACAAATCTTCATCTTCGAATAGTTACGGAATATTAGGTATTAGTGCCAGCTTATGCTTGCGTTTTTTCTTTTGCAATATGTCCCCTTCGATTCGAAAAGTTATCATTACCGAGCTGGCGAAGCATGTTTTATCAACGACTGACGAAATGACAATGATGTATGATTGTTTGTTGAAATTTGCGGGGAGATATGAACCACGGATGCTGTTAGGTTTACTTACATCTTCAATAGAAGGAAAAATGTTTAATAGTGTCAAAACACCTGAGGAGGAAAGGGTTGTGAATGATGATTTGGCAATTACGTCACATGTTTGGTATTTAAAGCTTTTAAATGCCTCATGTAAAAACTGTGGAAATGTTTGTTTAGAACATAAGAAATTTTATATTCAAGTTTTAAAGAGTTCATTGCATCATACTTCAGAAAAAGTTCGTGTAGCTGGGGGAGATTTGTTCAAATCTTTACTTCATAATTTATTATCATCATTCGTTGTTAGGGACGACTATTTAACAAAGATTTTCGAACCCGGGCTTGAGGAAGGGAGCAAAGCCAAAAATATCAGTTTACTATATTCCCGAACATGCAAACGGAAAGATGTAAAGTTGATTTGGCATATACCAAATGCAGAGGAAATAGAATTTGTAGAATTGTTGGTTTCAACATTTTCAACCAATTCCATTGTATCATTGGAAGAATTGCTTAAAATAGCATTTGTAAAATCAAAAAATACACTGGATGAATGGAAATACAACTTGGATGTGTTGATTTGCACCATGGAGGGTGTTGCGATAGATGCAAGTATCTCAAACCCTTTAAAAATCCGGCTATCGGCATTTTGTAACTCTGTTTTTGAATATTTCGGAAATGACGAAAACTCTGATCCAAAAATATTGAAAAAAGTTATTAAACTTTCTGCATTAAATATATCCTCAAATGCAGCAACCTCAGAAAGCAATGCTGGAAGGATGGAAGTATATTTTTTTGATGCTTTGAATAATATAGTTACAAATAAAATTGATATGACATCCTGGTTACACTTGTTGAAGCACTCAAACGACAGTAACAATCTGAAACATGATCGACCATTTCCAGTTTTTATTAGCATATTAATGGCTGAAAGTCGTCAGGTGAGACGAATATTGGATCGAGATGAATATGATGTGGAACCTTACAAAGATGAAAATATAATTATTAAAAAATTGGCAAAGAGATTGGTTTTAAGCGTATCTCAAAACGTGTATCGTGATGTTCGTACTGAAACATGTATAGCGCTTGATGATATAATTTCCAACCGACCAGAGATGTGCATTGAATGTTGCAAAGATTTAGTGGGTCATTTGAAAAAGGAAAGTCCTTCACAAGGACATGCATTAGGCACTTTGTCTGTTTTAATGAAAAAGCGCATATTGTTTTCGATGCGTCACAACTGGGAGTTTTTAAAGGAATTTTATTTGGCAGCTATTTCTCCAACATTTATTGATTCATTAAGTGATGAGAAAAAATTAGAGGCACAAACGATCTTACGAAGTATTATCGTTGCAATTGCGGAATTAAAAGAGAAACATGTGCCAGGATTAAATAAGGAGTCCTGGAATGAATTTGCAAATGAGCTTATAAAATCATTAGCTGTAGAAATTGATGGCATGAGATGGTGGCATACTATGGTAGCAAGCACATATTTACTATTATCTATTCCGGTATCAGGCCTTGACGACATACGTAAGAATCAAAACAATAAACTGCTTAATTCTTGGTTTTTAAATTTAGTAAAACGCCAGGAACTACCTTTGCGGAGATTAGCACTATCAGCCTTTACATTTGAAAAAATATATGTTAATGATGAAGATGAGGGCAAAATAGATGTAGAGGCAGTATTAGATGCAATTTTACAAAATCACAATGATCCAAGAGGTGCAAATGCTCCAAGGTCAATATGGACGCCTGGAGTGCATCAATTACTAACGTTGGCAGGAGCAGGGCATTTCAATGGCCGTGGTAGTAATTATGCCTCGTCATGGGGGACATTTAAAGTAGGGCATGCTATTGTTGTCTCAAATTTTCAATTTGGTGAAAATGACCAATATCGTGGACGTGTATTAGAATATTTTAATAAATTGCTAGAAAAAGCAGATAGCAAAGGTATTGATAAAAAAACTTGTAATTCGATTAGTGAAATATTCAGTGGTTGTGTCCGAAGTGGGGATAATGGAAATAGTAGTAAGCAAATTTTGAAGGAATTTCATGCGATCGTTGAAAAGGCCATTTCGCTGACACCGTTGTCATGGATACACATTTGGTCTGTGGCATATGTTGCCATCGTGGAAGATCCAAATTGTTATGACTTTACATGCGATGTGGTCGTTGAGAAATTAAAGAAGGAGTTTGATGATAGTGCAATTGGTAAAATTAATGCGGAGAAAGCTAACGGCAGTCTCGCCGATAGCACCAAAACTAGCGATGTCAACCTCATTGTTAATGATAATAACGAAAAAAATATTAAAGAAAATAAAAGTAATGAAGAAGTATCATTTGCTGGTCCTAGTAAATGGTTGAATATTTTAAGTTGTATGTTGCAAGAACTAGCTGGATATGAAGATAAGGCACTTGGGCAGAAATTAACTATTTACAGCATGGAGCAATGTAAGCCTTTGATAATGCGTGGTTTAAAGAGCACCTTTGATAGTTGCAGAAAATATGCTGCTAAATGCATGGCATGGCTATGCATTGATGCTTACGTACATAATTGCAAAGATATTGAAACACAAATTCAAGATATTATTAAGATGGAATTGATTTCTGATGATGCATCTGATCCATGTGTTGAAAGCGCTTGTCATTTAATCAAGCTGTTAGTTCGATTCGGGCCGACAGAGTATGGAAATAAATACATTGTCAATTTATTACCCGCGACAATGAAGTTTCAAAATGCAAGCGCCGCTGGTGGAAAAAATGCTGAAAAAGTTGCGCTTGCGCGTAGCACCGCGAGTGTTGCCGCTAGTTCTTTGGTGTTTAAACCTTTTTCGTCTGCCGATGGAGATAGCGTCAATGATTTTAATGTCGTATGGGAGTTTTTGTTAAATGGTATTAATCATCGATCATATCATAATCGCGTTGCTGCGTTAGCATTTTTAAACACTTTTTATAAAAACAACGTGCATGCATTCTCATATGACCAAAATTCGAAATTAGTGACCATGGTACATGATTGTTTAAAGGACAAACGGCCTGAAGTGCAAGAATGTGCACAAGCTGTTATGATGATGATGTTATTATTTATTGATGAAAATGAACAACGAAAATTATGTGAAATTTTTTCAGCTATGGCATCGACTAAAGTTCCCAAAAATAAGGAGAAGTTTCCGAATAAAGTGAAAAAGGCATATCGGAAACGTGTGGCGGGTGTATTAGGTATTTCAGCCATTGTTGAACGTAATCCATATAGTATTCCAGATTTTATCCCCGATGCATTGGTGTTAATGTGCCAAGTTGCATCGGATCCCGGTAGTGCAAGTGGAATCATTAAACGTTCGCTGGCAAATTTTAAACGAAGTCATAACGATGAATGGGATGAACACAAACGTGCATTTACAACAACGCAATTGGATTGGTTGCAAGATTTTTTTCTACCCAATAATTATTATGCATAAAAAATGAGTGTAAAACAAGGAGAAGATATAAAAATACGCGAACACATATAATATGATATTATATATAAAGATGGTTGAAATCTTAAGTTTTATAATAATTTTACACTTCCCGTGCTAAGTAATATGCTCAATACTCAATCGCAAGAATAACATTCTATCCTACAAGCGTACTACGTATGATA
>MDTG01025666.1_pt1 | contig 10352 bp, 9 predicted proteins | sample 811421 | NCBI WGS metagenome assembly MDTG01 (sample SAMN05326645, study PRJNA326480) | marine metagenome | isolation source: seawater | place: Pacific Ocean: South East | collected 2011
ATCTTCCGTCCGAAAAAGAGCTGCACCAATGGCTGTTCTCAACCGAGTGATATTGCCGGCTAGCTTGTTCGCCCTATTCCTGGCGAGCCCGGCTTACGCGCAGAACAATTCCGTTTCGACCGTCAAGGTCGCGGCTGCGCGTCCTCAACTTGCGATTACGAAGTCTCGGACCAAACTGCCGGTCGGCAAGATCAAGGTGACGCAGAACGCGGCGTATGAAACGCAGGGCGCACCGGCCCCTACCGGCAAGAGCAAGGATAACGGCTGGAGCTTCGAACCGCATGGACGGCTGATGCTGGACGGCGGGTTCATAGATGCCCCCGCATCGACTGGCGTGGACGACGGGTTCGCTCACGAGGTCCGGCGTGCGCGTCTGGGTGCAGCGGGGGATATCCCCGGCGGGTTCGGCTATAAGGTGGAACTGGGCTTCGTGAACAAGATAGGCGAAGTCTTCGACGCCGACCTTTCTTACACGACCGGTCCGGTGGAAATTATCGTCGGTCAACACAACAGCTTCCAGTCTCTCGAAGAACTGACCAGCAGCCTGCACACCTCGTTTATCGAACGGGCCGCCTTCACCGACGCCTTCGATCTGCGCCGCAAGCTTGGCGTTTCGGCCACCTATTCGAAGGACGCCCTGCTCATCCAAGGCGGGTTCTTCACCGACAACATCGAAGATACGGCCGACGATAACCGCGGCGTCGATATCCGTGCCGTCTACATGCCCAAGACAGGTGCGACCCAATGGCATATCGGCGGATCGTTTCATTATAACGATCTTGGCCAGCCCGACGCGACAGTCAGATACCGTCAGCGCCCGCTTGTCCATTTTACGGAAAAGCGCTTCCTCGACACGCGCAGGATCACTGCACAGAGCGAGACCAGTTTGGGTGTGGAGACAGCGGTGGTTCGGGGACGCTTTCACGCCGCCGCAGAGGGATACTGGCAATTCGTCGATGTCACCAGCACTGCGAATGATCCCGGGTTCTTCGGCGGTTCCGTCGAAGCGGGTGTGTTTCTGACAAAGGATTCGCGCACCTACAAAAAAGGCAAATTCGACCGCGTCAAACCCAACACGCCGCTGGGCAAAGGCGGAATCGGCTCGGTCCAGTTCAACGTTCGCTACGACCACCTGGATCTGAACGATGCCGGCATACTCGGGGGCAAGCAGGCCGGATATTTCGCATCGCTGATCTGGAAGCCGACGGCCTACACCCTTTTGCTCGTGAACTACGGACGTCTCCACTACACCGATGCCGCTATTCCCGCGGCCGACGGTGACAGCAATTACGATGTCGACGTCCTCGGCGTGCGTGCCCAGGTCGATTTCTGATCGCACGGCACGGCCCAAGTCAAATATCTGTCGCAACCATGTAATATAGAAGCGCTTTGGCGCAGCTAGCTATCAATCCCCGAGGGCATCCCATGACCAAGACAAAATCTTTCATCTTCGCTGCCGTATCCGCCGTTGCTCTTGCTGCCTGTGGCGGCGCCGATGGCGGCTCGCGCGATTCCATTCGTGCAGTCGGTTCTTCGACGGTCTTCCCCTTCGCCAAGGCGGTATCGGAATCCTTCGTTCGTACGCACCCCGATTTCCGTTCGCCGATTATCGAAGCGACCGGCACTGGTGGGGGCATGAAGCTCTTCTGCGCAGGTCTGGGGGCCAGCACCCCGGACATGACACATGCTTCGCGCCGCATGAAGGCCAGCGAATTCGCAGGTTGCCAGGCTAATGGCGTGACCGACATCATCGAAGTTCAGGTGGGCCTCGACGGCATCGCCTTCGCTTCGGCGAAGAACGGCATCACCATGAACCTGACACCGAAAATCGTTTACGAAGCTCTGGCAGCGTCGCCCTATGGCAAACCGCAAACCGCCAAGACCTGGTCCGATGTGGATCCCTCGCTGCCGGACCTGCCGATCCTGGTGTACGGCCCGCCTTCCACCTCCGGCACACGCGACGCGCTGAAAGAACTGGTTCTGGAAGCAGGCTGTGAAACCGACCCCAACATGGAAGCGCTGAAGGAAACCGACAAGGATCGTTTCGGCCAGCTCTGCACCGAAGTCCGGTCGGACGGCGCTTATGTCGATCAGGGCGAGCAGGACAACCTGATCGTCCAGAAGATCGAAGGCAATCCCAATGCCGTCGGGATCTTCGGCTACAGCTACCTCGAAGAAAATTCGAACAAGGTTCAGGGCCTCCACATGAACGGCGTAGCCCCGACGTACGAAAACATCTCGAGCTTCGAATATCCGGGCGCCCGCCCGCTGTATGTCTACGTCAAGAAAGCGCATCTCGATGCGATTCCTGGCCTGAAGCAATATCTCGCCGAGTGGACGAAGATGTGGGCAAAGGATGGCGATCTGGCCAAGATTGGTCTTGTCGCCTCGCCTGACGACGTTATGGCGGCCAACCAGAAAGCAGCCACAGAGTTCACCACGCTCGACGGCGCGCAGCTCAAGTAAGGTCTGAATACACTTATGTCGCCCGCCATTCTGCTTCTCCTGGCCCTCGGGCTCGGGCTTGCCGGATGGCTGGCGGCCCGTGCGCGTGCGTGGACCTTCCGCCGGTCCAGCGCCGATGGCCGCATTGCCAGCCTCCCGAACTATCATGCCTGGTATGTCGCCCTGTGGGTGGTTCTGCCGGTTCTGGCATTCGTTGCCTTGTGGAGCGCGATCGCGCCCGGTCTGGTCAGCCAGTCCGTGCTCGCCAGCCCGGCAGCGGCGGAGCTTCCTTCCTTCGGGTTCCAGCGCCAGACTATCCTCAACGAAGCGCGGGCCGTAGCTACCGGTGCAGCACCCGGCGTGTTCAATCCGCAGGCCGCCGGTCTGGTCGAACCGTTTCGCAATGCCTTGTCCCACTATAATCTAATCGGCGTCGTCGTAACGCTGCTGATCGCGTTCCTGGGGGGCACCTGGGCATTCCTGCGCCTCAAGCCCGATTTTGCGGCCCGTTCGAAGGTCGAAAGGATCGTGATGGCGATCCTGTTGGGCGCTTCGTTGGTCGCGATCCTCACCACGCTCGGCATTCTCGCCAGCCTGATCTTCGAAACGATCCGCTTCTTCGGCATGGTTTCGCCGATCGATTTTCTGTTCGGTACGCACTGGGGCCCAGACCCCATGGCCAATGCCGCCAGCCCCGACAGCAGTCGCTACGGCGCGGTGCCCCTCTTCTGGGGGACGTTGTTCATCGGCGCGATCATCGCAATGATCGTGGCCATCCCCCTCGGCTTGATGAGCGCGATCTATCTGACGCAATATGCCGACCCGGCCCTGCGCAAATGGATCAAGCCTGCGCTTGAAATTCTCGCCGGTGTGCCGACCGTGGTCTACGGTTATTTCGCCGCGCTGACCATTGCTCCGGCCATCCGCAACATCGCCATCTCTCTGGGCGCGACGAACCCGTCCAGTGAAAGTGCGCTTGCTGCAGGCCTGGTGATGGGCGTGATGATCATTCCCTTCGTTTCGTCCATGGCTGACGACAGCATTGCCGCCGTGCCCCAATCCATGCGTGACGGAAGTCTCGCCATGGGGGCGACGACGAACGAAACCATCCGCCGCGTCCTCGTACCCGCGGCCCTGCCCGGCATCGTTGCCGGCATCATGCTCGCTGTCAGCCGCGCGATCGGTGAAACGATGATCGTGGTGATGGCCGCATCGACTGCCGCCAATCTCACTGCCAACCCGCTCGAATCGATGACCACGGTCACTGTGCAGATCGTGGCCATGCTTACGGGCGAAGGAAGTTTCGATCATCCCGCCACTCTGAGCGCCTTTGCGCTGGGGTTTGTCCTGTTCATGGTCACGCTGGGCCTCAACTTTATCGCACTCCGCGTCGTCAAGAGGTACCGCGAAGCTTATGACTGAGCGTCTCGATCCCACGCGCCAGGCCGCTTTCGAAGCTCGCCTGAAGAAACGCTACGCTGCGGAACGTCGCTTCAAGGCATTTGGCCTTGGCGCGATCCTGTTCTCGGTCGCCGTGTTGCTGTTCCTGCTCGGGACGATGACGCTCAACGGCATCGGCGGTTTCCAGCGCGTCGAGCTCGAAGTTCCGATCGACTTCACACAGGCCGGCATCGCGGCAGATCCCGCAACTATGGATCAACCGGGCGCAATCCAGACCCTCGAAGCGCAAGGGCTGCGCGACGTCGTTCAGTATTTCGCGCAGGAAAATCTCGGCGAAGAAGCGGCCTCTCAGCTTGGCGGTCAGGCCTGGCGCGATGTTGCCGACGAAATCATCGGCAATCCTTCCGTCCTGCAGACCCAGGCAAGTTTCTGGCTTCCGGCATCTGCAAGTCTCGCTTCTGGTTATCAGGGCGAAGGTTCGCCTGAAATGCGGGCGCTGGCCGCGCAGCTTTCCGAACGCGGACAGATCGCAAAACGGTTCGATGCCGGGTTCCTGACCCGTTCGGACGCCACCAACCCGCAGCAGGTGGGCATCTGGGGCGCGCTGAAAGGCTCGATCCTGACGATGCTCATCACCCTTGCGCTGGCCTTCCCGATCGGTGTTCTCGCTGCGCTCTACTTGGAAGAGTATGCACCCAAGAACCGGTGGACGGACGTGATCGAACTGTCGATCAACAATCTGGCGGCGGTTCCCTCGATCATTTTCGGTCTGCTTGGCCTTGCCGTATTTCTGACCCTTTTTCCGAACCTGCGATCCGCGCCGATCATCGGCGGCATGACGCTGGCGTTGATGACGATGCCCGTTATCGTCATCGCCGGACGCAACGCGATCAAGGCCGTACCGCCCAGCATTCGCGACGGGGCGCTGGCTGTCGGCGCATCGCCCGTACAGGTGGTCTTTCACCATGTCCTGCCGCTCGCCCTTCCCGGCATACTTACCGGTACCATTATCGGCATGGCCCGCGCTCTGGGCGAAACCGCACCGCTGCTGATGATCGGCATGCGCGCTTTCGTCGCGACCCCGCCCGATGGATTTACATCGCCGGCAACCGTACTGCCGATGCAGATTTTCCTCTGGTCGGATGAAATCGACCGCGGCTTCGTGGAACGCACGAGTGCGGCAATCATCGTACTATTGTTGTTCCTGCTCGTCATGAACGGGCTCGCCATCTACCTGCGTAACAAATTCGAGAAAACCTGGTGACCGTAGTCCACGACAACCTCGAGAAGACCGAAGCCAAGATGAGCGCCAAGGCGGTTTCCGTCTTCTATGGCGACAAGAAGGCTATCGACGAGGTCTCGATCGATATCCCGACCCAGTATGTGACGGCGTTCATCGGTCCATCCGGTTGCGGCAAGTCGACCTTCCTGCGCACGCTCAACCGTATGAACGACACGATCCCTTCGGCCCGTGTCGAAGGCGAGATCGAACTGGATGGCCGGGACATATACCGCTCCGGCATGGATGTGGTGCAACTGCGCGCGCGGGTTGGCATGGTTTTCCAGAAGCCCAATCCATTCCCCAAATCGATCTACGAAAACATCGCCTACGGCCCGAAGATCCACGGTCTGGCCGAGGGCAAGGACGAACTCGATGCCATCGTCGAAAAATCGCTCAGGCGCGCGGGCCTGTGGGAAGAAGTGAAGGATCGCCTTCAGGATAGCGGCACCGCATTGTCAGGGGGGCAACAACAGCGTCTTTGTATCGCCCGGGCTATCGCGGTCGATCCGGAAGTGATCCTGATGGACGAACCCTGCTCGGCTCTCGACCCGATCGCGACTGCCAAGATCGAGGAACTGATTGCCGAACTCAATGGCCGTTATGCGATCGTGATCGTTACCCACTCCATGCAGCAAGCCGCACGTGTCAGTCAGCGTACCGCCTTCTTCCACTTGGGAAAAATGGTGGAATATGGTCGCACTTCTGACATATTTACCAATCCGCACGAACAGCGCACCCAGGATTACATCACTGGACGCTACGGATAAGGCCATGAATTCGATGCAAGAACACACTGTAAAGGCCTTCGACGAAGATATTACGCGGCTGCGCGGTCTTATCGCCGAAATGGGCGGGCTCGCCGAAGCGGCTGTCGAGCGTTCGCTCGAAGCTTTGGTCAAGGGCGACGACGAACTTGCCGACCTGGTCATCAAGGGCGACAAGAAGATCGACGCGCTCGAAACCGAGATCGATAAACTCGCGGTCCGTATCATCGCCCTCCGCGCGCCTATGGCCGACGATCTGCGCGAAGTGATCGCCGCGCTCAAGATTGCCGGCGTCGTCGAACGGATCGGCGATTATTCGAAGAACATCGCGAAGGCGAGCAAGCAGATCGGCCCCAACCGCAAGCAGTTCGAACCGCTCACGCTGCTCCCTGCGATGGCCGAAGTCGCCGCGGAAATGGTTCACGATGTGTTGACCGCCTATGCCGCACGCGATGCCGAACTTGCCCGCGAAGTCATCGCGACGGACGAGAAGGTCGACGCTTTCTACAACTCGATTTTCCGCAACCTCGTCAGTCACATGGTCGAAAACCCTTCCACGATCTCGAGCGCGGCGCAGATGCTCTTCATCGCGCGCAATCTCGAACGTGTGGGCGATCATGCAACGAATGTTGCTGAAATGGTGCATTTCGCCGCAACCGGAAACTATCCGCCCGACGAGGACAGTTGACACAAAACTGTAGTTCAAAGGTCATAAAGCCATGCCGACCGAGATAGAGAACTCCCGGAAAGGCAAGGATTTGCACGCGGCCAAACTATTGTTGGTAGAGGACGATCCGGCCCTCTCCGAACTGCTCGAATATCGCTTCACCAATGAAGGCTACAACGTCCGCACGACGTCGGATGGCGATGAAGCCCTGCTTCTCGCATCGGAAGACGTGCCAGACCTGGTTATCCTGGACTGGATGATCGAAGGTACCAGCGGGATCGAAGTCTGCCGCCGCTTGCGACGGGACAAGGATACCGCGCATGTTCCGATCATCATGCTTACCGCGCGCGAGGCAGAGGATGATCGTATCCGCGGCCTCGATACCGGCGCGGACGATTACCTCACCAAACCCTTTTCGCCACGCGAGCTTCTCGCGCGGGTTGCCGCTGTCATGCGGCGCATCCGCCCTGCCCTGGCGGGGGAAAGCATCGAAGTCGGCGATATCCTGCTCGATCCCGTAGCGCACAAGGTCACCCGCCGTGGCCGCACGCTGCAACTCGGACCGACCGAATACCGGCTGCTGAAATTCTTCATGGAAAGCCCGGGTCGGGTCTTCAGCCGTGGGCAATTGCTCGACGGCGTGTGGGGTACCGAAAGCGAAATCGAACTGCGAACGGTCGACGTACATATTCGCCGTTTGCGCAAGGCGATCGAGATCGAAGGCGCAAAGGATCCGGTTCGTACCGTCCGCAGCGCAGGTTACTCGCTGGAAGCGTAGCGACCTATCGGCAGACGCTGCGCCAGCGAGGGCTCATGTCGAGATGGAAATTATCGGCATGGGCCGCGTTGTAATCGGGTGACAGGACAGTCGAAAAACTGTCGCAGGCATCATCGCGCACCCTTCGCAGGAATTGGGCTTTATCGCCTTCTCCCGACCAGTCGTTCAGCACGCTGATCCGCGTGCCATCCGCAAGGACGAACCCCGCAATATCTATCGCGTTGGCAGTCGCGTGTTCACTCCAAGGACCGGAATCACGCCCGTAGAGACGGCGGCAGGAATACGCTCCAAGATGCTCTATACGCTGAATTTTCGAACCGAAGATTTCTTCGGCTAGCGGTGCCACTGCCTCGCGTTCCCACAACAGCAGCGCAATCGATGCCGAACATGTCACAGGCGGACTATTCGGCGACAACGGGAGCCCGGTAAGGACGGTACGGTCTTCCCGCCTGCAAGCACCTTCGCCCGCCGGCTCGAGTATTTCATGGACCACATCGCTTCGGTCGAGAACGCCCCGGCATTCGGCCACATCCTCACGCAGGGATTGCAACTTGGCTTCCGTCGCCCACCCCACAGGATCGCGTAGGTCCAGTGGCGCCCAGGGGTCATGCTCGGGATGTTCGGCTAGCCACACGCGGCCAGCTATCAGCAGGCTGGCCAAGATCAGGAATACCAGAACCCGGCGGTCACCGGTGAACTTGCCGATGCGTTTGGAAAAATGCGCCTTTACCATCGATATTCCAACACTTCGCCCTTCCCGATGGTACTCGGCTGCTACCTATGTTTCTAAGTAGCTGTGGTCGCGGCAAATTGTTCCTCACCTAACGATGCTTGCACAGAACCGGCGTGGTGGATGCGGGTCACGCTCGCTGAGCGATTTCGTCGAGACGTTGCCGCACCGCCCGCAGGTCGTTGTCGAACAAGCGCACCTGTTCATCCCTGGCGGCCCCATCCAGACGCAGCAGATAGGATGGGTGCGCTGTCACCCACAACTCACTGCCGTCCTCTAGCTGGATCGGTGCGCCCCGAGCCTTGGAAATACTGACCGTTTTACCGAGCATGCCCCGTGCTGCACTGGCCCCCATCGCCAGCACCAGTTTCGGCTGAACGATCGCTCTTTCGCTTTCCATCCACCACCGACACGTATCGATTTCCTTTGCCGCCGGGCTCTGGTGAATGCGCCGTTTTCCGCGCTGAACATATTTGAAATGCTTTACGGCGTTGGTGACATAAGCCGCGCTTCGATCGATCCCCGCCGTTTGCAGATGATCGTCGAGCAATTGTCCCGCTGGGCCGACGAAAGGTCGGCCTTTGATATCCTCCTGATCGCCCGGCTGTTCGCCCACAATCATCAAGGCAGCGTCCTGCGGCCCTTCGCCCATGACGGCGTGATTATCGAGCAATCCGATCGGGCATTTGCGACAGGCTGATATAGCCTTGTCGATCGCGGCCAAAGTCTCCGGCCGCTCGTCGAATTCCAGCGCTCCCTTCTCGACCATTTTCGCCTCACGGGATTGGGCCCCTGCGACGAGCTCGGGAATTAGCGCCGCTTCAGGCATGTTCTTCCAGTATTTCTTCGGCATTTCTTTCAGCATCGCGCCGATCTTGAGACGCGCCGGATTGAAGATGGACGCGTAATAAGTGCGCCATAAATCCTCCATGGGATCGCCTTGCGGAGCATCGGAGCGCTCTGCCGCCGGCCCCTCGGTCATGGTTTCGCCGTCCCAGTGAAGGCTTCCGCGAGGCGTAAGGATCGACCAGCGCATATTGGCAAACCTGCGCATGAAGAAACCCGCATTGGCGCGCAGAATATGATGGTCAGGCTCGAACCAGGCGACGTATCGATCACCGCCTTCTGCCTCATCCGCTTCGACTAGGCGAAACCGCACAAATGCATGCATCTTGTGACTGTCGCGCCGAACATTCTTGTCGAGCTCCTCGACCTTACGGACATCGTCGTCAGCCTTGTCCTCCATCATCCCGGGATTTGCCTGCAACCGCCATAACAGCCGGTACAACAACGCGAACCGCTCCGGATCGGAATGAAGCGCGGCATTTCTTGCCAGGTTCACGAACCGTCGGTTGGCACGTACAGGCGGCGCAGCTGAAGTCGGCGCAGGAACACCATGGTCACCTTGCGCGAAAAGGTCGCCGCTCCCTCCCGGTTCGATCCAGGAAATACGATCGGGCGGAACCCGAGCCTGGATCAGCGCTCGTGCACAATCGCGCCAGAAATCGAAATCATCCGCTGCCGGCAGATGCACCACATGGAAACTGTCTGCGTGCGCGGCCGGGAGCATGGTCATGCCGAAAACAGCTCCAGCTGTTCGGTCTTGGGCGCGAGCATCGTGCGCAGGTCTGCCCGGTCCGTCAGCATTAAAGGACGCCAATCCACGGTGCAGATGAACGGTCGAACCTTGGTGATGGACAGCGTAAGCCGCGCCACATCGTCAAGCCGCAACGTCCGGTGCCTGCGACTGGCAAGGATCTTGTGAACCGCTTTTACGCCCAGGCCGGGCACACGCAGCAATTGCTCCTTCGTGGCGCGGTTTACATCTACGGGGAACTGCTCCCGAAACTTGAGCGCCCAGGCAAGCTTGGGGTCGATGTCCAGCGGCAGATTTCCGTCCGCTTCTGTCGCCTGCATCACCTCGGCCGGCTTGTAGCCGTAAAACCGCATCAACCAGTCCGATTGATATAGCCTGTGTTCGCGGATTAACGGCGGCCGCTTCAACGGGAGAACCGCGCTCGCATCGGGAATAGGAGAAAACGCGCTGTAATATACGCGCCGCAGTTTGAAACTGTCGTAAAGCCGGCTCGCCTTGCCCACGATATCGCTGTCTGTCGCCGTGTCCGCGCCAACGATCATCTGCGTGGATTGCCCCGCCGGAGCAAAACGCGGCGCATGTTTGAACTTCTTGCGCGCATCTTTCAGTTCGGCGATGTCGCTGGTCACCTTGCCCATCGCCCCTTCGATCTGGCCGGAATTCTTGTCCGGCGCGAGGCGGGTCAAGC
>MDTG01195249.1_pt1 | contig 10352 bp, 12 predicted proteins | sample 811421 | NCBI WGS metagenome assembly MDTG01 (sample SAMN05326645, study PRJNA326480) | marine metagenome | isolation source: seawater | place: Pacific Ocean: South East | collected 2011
ATTAAGAAATAAGTTAACTGAAAATTCAAAATTAAGAAGAGATGATTTTTTTGGGTGGGACGAGTATGCTAAGAAGCTTGAGGATCTCTACAAAGAAATAATCAGTGGAAACGTTTAATTTTAATTCACTAAATTTAAAGAAGATTAAAACTGCCATTGATGTTGGTTGTGGCAATGGAAGACACCTAAAATCTTTAGGATTTCGACTAACAAATGCAAAGATTATAGGTATAGATCAATCTACTCAAGAAATTAAAAAATTACAGGATGAGTTTTTTGATAATATTTGCAAAAATCAAAATACATATGAATTTTTAACAGGAGATGTAAGAAGCATTGAGATAGAAGATAATTCACAAGACTTGGTGATATGTTCTGAAGTTTTGGAGCATGTCCCTAACTTTAGAGATGTTCTTAAAGAATGTTACAGGATACTTAAACCTGGTGCAGTCATGCTAATTAGCGTTCCTAGTTACTTACCGGAGAGCTTATGTTGGAAGTACTCGAAAGAGTATATGCAAACACCGGGAGGACATATAAGAATCTTTAAAAAAGAATTTCTCAAAGAATGTTTTAAAGAATTGGATTTAAAGCTTTTTAAACATCATCGTGAGCATGCAATACATTCAGTTTATTGGATTTTAAAAGCTCGTAATAATATGCAAGAGAATAAATTTTTAAAATCTTTGCATAAACTTCTTGTTAAACAAATGTTTGGTCAAGCAAATATTTCTCTTCTGATTGAGAAAATGTTGAATCCTTTCTTTGGAAAGTCTGAGTGTTTCTATCTTAGAAAATGAATAGTGAGTTAAAACAAGAATTAATTTCTGCAAAGAATTGGATACTCGAGAATCAAAAAGATAATGGCGAAATTCTTTGGGATGATAGAGGTAAATGGGATTTTTGGGATCATTGTGAATGCTTAATTGCTTTATCAATTTATGAAGAATGGGACGCTTTCAAAAAGGGGTTAGATTTCTGTTTGAATAAAATTGATCAAGACGGACTGGTGAAATCTCAGTATGTAAATGGAAAAATAACTCAAGATTATTATGAAGCACATCATGCCCCATATGTTTACTTACCACTTTTACAAAAGTATTTTATAGATGATGATTTGGACTATTTATGTTCCTATAGATCTGAGATACATCAAATATTCAAAGGGACATCAAAATTCAAAGATTCTGAGGGATATTATCATTGGGCATTAGATAAAAATGGCTTGGCTGACGATTCTTTAGTTACGTCCACATGTTCACTTGAACTATCTAGAAGAGCTTATAATAAAATTTGCGAGTTAATTAAAGATAAGAAATTTACTCATGATGAAGCAATAATTTCACCAAATAAGTTGAGATCTAAAAAGTTTGATCGTGGCGGTATAAGTAGATCAAGGTTTTCCATGGATTCTTACTACCCCATTTTATGTAATTGTGGAACACAGGAAGATGCAACTGAGTTCTTAAATAGGTTTTATGTAGAGGGTCTTGGCATCAAATGTGTGGAGGAAGAACCATGGGTAACATTCGCTGAATCTTCAGAGTGTATTATGGCTCTTCATAAAATTGGATTAACAAAAGTAGCAAAAAAAATATTTTCTGAGGTCTTAAAACATAAAAATCCAAAAGGATATTTTCCGACTGGGTACCAGTATGATCTCAAGGTTTACTGGCCTGAAGAAAATTCAACTTGGACAAATGCTGCAATAATAATGGCAGCCGATTGCCTCTATGATATGACTGGTAAAAAAAAGGTTATATTAATCTAACAATACCAAACTCTTTACTCTTTCCTTTAAAACAAAACCATCAGCTAATGCCTTCAAAAAAATTTTCTTAGGAGCTTGACCTCCTTCCTCTTCGGTATCGTAAATGTCATGAATCGCTAGAATTCCACCAGCTCTAAGTTTTGGCTTCCAATGGTAGTAATCACTTTGTGCTGATTCAAAAGTATGACTCCCATCAATAAAAATTAAATCCAGATCATTTGGTACATGAAATGAAGCATCAACAGAAGACATAACCAAAGGCTCAATATTACCTTCAAGGTTGAATTTCTTGATATTTGCTAAGAACATTGGCAGTGTATTTACTTGTTTTCTAGAAAAATCATAAATTTCTTTATCAAAATACTCTTCTCCAAATTGTTGTTCTTCAGAACCTTTATGATGATCTATTGAAAAAAGTTTAGAACCAACTTCTTTGCATGCCAAACCAATGTAGCATGCAGATTTGCCACAATAAGACCCAACCTCTGCACATTTGCCATTCTTAAAGGAATTTTTACATGCTTCGTACAGTGCAATACCTTCTTCTAGATCGAGAAAGCCTTTTATTTCAACAAATTTCTCAATCATATATTTCAGGTGCTTGAGATTTGAATCGTCTATGGTGCCATAAATAGTGTGCAGGTGCTTTAGTTACACTATGTTCTATTATTGCGTTAATGCTATCGGCAAAATTTTGTTTTGAAGTTGCAATACTTGATATATCTTGAAATATAAATTTGTAACCATCTAAAGTTTTATAAAAATCTAGATAAATCAATTTACATTTTGTAACTTTTTTTAAAGTATATGGAACAGTCGTCGTAAGACATCTCTTATTAAAGAATTTTGACACAACAGATCTCTTATTTCTGTAGTCTTGATCAGGACCATATAGAACAGTTTTGCCCTCTTTTAACCAATTTATCAACTGGCTTACATTCGAGTTAGAGGTGAGGCCTTTCATTGACTTAAGGCGACCTCTTTGTTGAATTTTTTGTATTACTTCACTGTTGTTTGGTCTCTCCATACCATAAATTGAAAATTTCTCTGAAATTAATCTTGCCGAGAGCTCCAAAAAAATACTATGTCTAAATAGTAAAAGAACACCCTCATTGTTATTTTGCGCGTCAATTAAAATCTCTTTATTTTCAAACTCACACTTATAGTTTTGAATTTGATCTCCTGCGTTCCACGCAAAATTATTCTCATATAGGGCTAAAAATGTGTCTTGCCAAATCTCTTCAATCAAATCCTCTCGCCACTTGGTACCTTTCATAGAAAAACAATAATTTATATTTGCTTTAATAATTCTTTTCCTTTTTTTCATTAATCCACCTAGCAATTTCCAAATAGGGGATTTTTTATTTGTGAAAATTGATCTTGGAAGGAAGCTTAAGAATTTGGTAAAAGAAATTAATGCAATAAGAATGATATTATTCATGTGATGTTTATTTTATATAACTTAATTTATATTTTTTTATTACCTCTTTTAATTCTAAGAGACTTAATCACTATAGATGAGAATAAATTAAAAACAATTTTACAAAAGTTAGGTAAAGGCTACGCAGAACCAACTGCAGCATCAATTTGGTTGCATGGAGTAAGCCTAGGTGAAATAAAAATTCTGTCAACATTAGCCAAGAGATTAGATCATCAAGGCAATAATGTATTGATAACTTCCACCACTAATACGGGCCGAGCAGAATTAGAGAAAAACTTTAGTGATTCTAATATCAAATTCTTACCATTTCCGTATGATTTGAATTTCGTCCACAAAAAAATTATCAATGATTACAAGATCAAAAAAATTGTTTTATTCGAAAGTGAATTTTGGCCTAATTTGTTGAACTTTTCTTCTGACGTAAAAATCATCTCGTTGAATACTTCAATTTCTGATCAAAGTTTCTCCCGATACAAATCAATGAAATTATTTACTTCATTTATATTTACAAAAATTGATCTTTTTTTAGCCCAATCAAAAGAAACAATCAATCGATTAAATTTCTTAGGAGCAATTAATACTAAGCTTCTGGGAAATATGAAAATAAATCCTGAGAATTACTTAACAGATGAAAATAAAAAAAATAAATATGCAAAAATCTTAGCTACTGATGTTCTGAATGTTGTTTTAGGTAGCTCACATGAAGGGGAGGAAGAATTCGTTATCGATGCACTAAAGGGCCTCAAAATAAATTTAATTTTAGCACCAAGACATCCTGAGAGAATTGATAGAGTTTTACAAGTAGTTAAATCAAAAGGATATAAGTTAGCAAGAGTCTCTGAGGTCAAAAATTATGATCAGATAAAAGATATCGATAACAAAACCATAACAATATTTGATGAAGTCGGAGATCTTATAAATTTATACGCCGTAGCAGATCTAGCTATTGTTGCTGGCAGTATTATTTACGAAAAAGGCCATAATTTTATGGAGCCAATATTTGCTGATACATTGTGCATCACTGGTTCTAAATTACATAATTACAAACAATTAAAAAAAGACCTATGTGATTCCAATATCATAGAGACATTTAATACAAAAAATCAGTTAAGAGCTTTAGTTGTTAAATATGAAGATTCAAAAATCAGAAATGAAAAACTTCTTGCACAGAAAAAAACATTAGATGAGTTATCTGGCTCTTATAAACTCATTATTGACTCAATAAATGACATATAAATTTGATACTCCTGCAATTTTTTTAATTGGTCCGACAGCTTCTGGTAAAACAGATACTTCAATAAAATTAGCTGAAAAATTTCCATTCGAAATTATAAGTGTTGATAGTGCTATGGTGTTTGAGGATATGAATATTGGTACATGCAAACCTAGCGAACAAGATCTTCACAGATTACCCCATCATCTAATAAACATTTTAAAACCTGATGCTAAATTTGATTTAGGAGTTTTCATTAATTACGTAGAATCTGCGGTTAGAACGATTATTCAGAATAATAAAATTCCGCTATTTGTAGGTGGAACTATGATGTTTCATAAAGTGCTTTTTGATGGAATGCATGATTTTCCGCGAGACGAAAACTTAAGAGAAGAAATTACTCATATAAAACAGAAGAATGGTTATGAGCTTCTTTTAAATGAATTAAAACAGCTGGATTTTGAAACTTTTCAATTGATTGACAAAAAAAACCCAAGGCGTGTAGAAAGAGCACTAGAAATAATCAAATTAACGAAGACAAAACTATCTTTGCTCAAGAAAGAGCAGTCTAACAAGTTTTTTGATAGTCAAAAGTGTTTAATTTTAGGAATGAATGATTCAAAAAAAGAGCTTGATATAGCTGCAGAGAGGAGACTAAAAAACATTATCAAAGAAGGATTATTAAATGAGCTTGAGAAATTAATAAATACCTATAAATTAACTTCAGAATCACATAGTATGAATTCAATAAATTACAAACAATTCTTTCCACATGTAGAAGGCTCTTTATCCCTTGAAGACGCATTCCAAGATGCATTTAGTGCTACAAAGAAATTGATTAAGACGCAACAAACATGGATGAAAAAATTTAATATTACTTTAACTAAAATTGGCAAAGATCAAAATGAATCAACGTTTTTTTCTGATACAATAGAAACTTATCTTAAGGAGCTTAAATAAATGAGTTGGAATCCAAACGACAATGATCCTTGGGGCAGAAAAAATTCTCCCCCTGATCTAGATGACGCAATTAAACAATTAAGAAAAATGTTTTTTTCTGGTAATACAGGCGGAGGAGGCTCCAAAGGAGGAGGCACAAGCTTTAAGTTTAACTTTAAGTTTTTTTCATATCTCTTAATGGGATTGCTGGTACTGTATGTTTTTCTTGGAGTCAGAATAGTTAACGAGGCAGATAGACTGGTTGTTCTCACTTTAGGTAAATACAACCGAGTTCTGGGCCCAGGCCTACAATTCCATTTCCCTATAATTGAAGAGGTATTTGCTGAAGAGAATGTGTCAAAAATCAGAACATTTGTATTACCAACAAATATGTTAACTCGAGATGAAAATATTGTTGATATCGAACTTAACGTTCAGTATACGATCAGTGACTTAGTTAAGTACTCACTTAATGTTGAAGATCCTGAAATTACAATAAGACAAGCAACTGAAAGTGCTTTAAGGCATGTTGTTGGAGAAAATAATATGGATAATTTGCTAACTTCGGGTGCAGCGGCAATAAGTTCAGGTATATTGCTGAGGCTTGAAGAATATTTGGATATTTATGATGCTGGTATATCAGTTCAACAAGTTAATATTGAGCAAAGACAACCACCTGCAGAAGTTATCGATTCTTTTAGAGATGTGGTTGCAGCAAGAGAAGATAAAGAAAGATTAAGAAACGAAGCTGAAAAATATGAATTATCAATTGTCCCACAAGCTAGGGGAGAAGCACAAAGACAACTGCAAGACGCTGAAGCATATAAACAAAAAGTAATTGCAGTAGCTGAGGGTGAATCTGAAAGATTCAAAGCACTTTTAATTGAATACGATAAAGCTCCAGAAGTAACAAGAGAAAGATTATATATTGATGCACTAGAGGATGTGCTCTCTTCAAGCACGAAAGTCATGATAGATGTCGAGGGAGGTAATAATTTACTTTACCTTCCGCTAGATCAACTCATCAAAAAACAGGAGGAAGATGATGAATAGAAATGGTTTTATAACATTGCTAGTAGTACTAGTTTTAACAGCATTGTTCCAATCTGTAGTAATTGTTAGAGATACTGAAAAAGCAATTTTATTAAAACTTGGAGCTTTTGAGAGAACATTAGAGCCTGGTTTGAATTTTAAAATACCTTTTATAGACACCGTAACCAAATTCGAGGCAAGAATTCGTTCACTTGATACTCCACCTGACAGAGTGCTTTCAAGCGAAGCAAAACCCCTTAATGTTGATTCATTCGTAAAATATAAAATTGTAGATGCTGAAACATACTATACATCTACTAACGGTGGTCAAAGTAGAGTAGCTGAGGATACATTACAAAGAAGAATTAAAGACAAACTAAGAAATGAGTTTGGTAAACGTACTCTTATCGAAGTTGTTTCAGGTGATCGTGATGGTTTGATGCTTGCATTAAAGAATTCTCTTGGCGAAGATTCAGCTCAACTTGGTGTAGAAATAATAGATTTTCGTGTAAAAAGAATTGATTTTGAGAGAGAAATTAGAACTTCGGTTTTTGAGAGAATGAAAACTGAGAGAAACAGAATTGCAGAGCAATTAAGAGCAGAAGGCAGAGAAACAGCTGAAAAAATTAGAGCTGATGCTGATAAACAAAGAACTATTATTTTGGCTAATGCCACAAAAGAGGCTGAAAAAATTAGAGGAGATGGCGACGCAACAGCAACAGCTACTTATGCTGAGGCGTACAACAGAGATCCTGAATTTTATGATTTTACCAGAAGTCTTAAAGCATATAGAAATACCTTTAATGACCAAGGAGATATCTTATTGATAGATCCAGATAGTGATTACTTTAAGTATTTGAATAAATCTGAACCTGAATAAATGAAAAAATCCCTGATCCTTGTAGGCACTCAATGGGGTGATGAAGGAAAAGGAAAAATAGTAGATTTTTACTCAAAGAAGTTCGATGCCGTCTGCCGTTTCCAAGGGGGGCACAACGCCGGCCATACGATTTATAAGGAAGAAAAAAAATTTGTTCTTCATCTTATACCCTCAGGGATATTTTATGACCATGTTTCATGTTTTATCGGTCAAGGAGTCATCTTATCTATTGATTCACTACTTGAGGAAATTGAAAAATTAGAGCAAAAAGGTGTAAACCTTGAAGGTAAGTTAAGGATAAGTAGATATTGCAGCTTATTGTTGCCTTTACACGCTAAAATTGATCAGCTAAGAGAAGATAACAAAAATTCAATTGGTACTACTCGAAGGGGTATTGGTCCTGCTTATGAAGATAAAACTGCCAGAAGGAGCATCAAGGCTTTTGATCTTGAAGATAACGATCTACTAGAAACTAAGCTCAAAAGTTTAGTTGAATATTATAATTACCAAATCCAAAACATTCATGGTTCAGAACCCTTTGCGTTTGAAGATGTTTACAACGAGCTAATGCAATCATACAAAAAGGCATCTAAATATTTTGGTGATGTTACAGACACTCTAGAGAATATATATGAACAGGGTGGAAACATATTATATGAAGGTGCTCAAGGGACTTTATTAGATGTTGATTATGGTACTTATCCATATGTTACTTCATCTAATACACTAGCTACCTCTGTAGGAATTGGTTCTGGCTTTCCAAAAAGTATCTATTCAAACGTTCTAGGAGTAGCAAAAGCCTACACTACAAGAGTAGGCGCAGGCCCATTTCCGACCGAACTATTTTGTGAAGAAGGGCAAAAAATTGCTGAACTTGGGCATGAATTTGGTGCAACAACTGGTAGACCAAGAAGATGTGGCTGGCTTGATCTCGTAGCCCTAAAATATTCAGCAAAATTGAATAATTTAACAGAGCTTTGCATTACAAAACTTGATGTTCTAGATACATTTAGCGAGATAAAAGTTTGCATAGGATACAAAGTAAATGGCGAAGATACTTCATTTAAGTCAAGATTGCTGCACAAAGCTGAACCAATCTATAAGGCTTTTAAGGGTTGGAATTGTTCTTTAGCAAATTGTGAAAATTATGATTCGCTTCCGGATAAAGCAAAAGAATTTTTAAATTTTATTGAAGACTACGTTGGAGTGAAGATCAGTTTAATTTCCAATGGCCCAAATAGAGAAGATTTAATCCATAGATAATTCTGCTGCTCTATTCTTAGCTGCATTGATAGCTTCGGAAAAAATATTTATAAAATCATTCTCATGCAAGTGATTGAGTCCAGCTTCGGTCGTTCCGCCTTTTGATTTAATACTGTGAATCAAATCTTCCAAATTTTCTCCATTTTGTATTGCACTTATTAAGCTAGTTAGGAATAAAAGAGTTATATCTCTTTTAGAGACGTTATCAGGCAAAAGTTCACTCAGTCTATGTTCAAATTCATTAATAATTTCAAAGTAAAATGCTGGTGCACTTCCAATAAGTGATGTATGTAAGTTTATTTTGTCCTCGTCTTCGACAACTATGGCTTTTCCAAGATAGTTAAAAATATCTAAAATTTCATTTAGTTCTTCGTAAGAAAAAATACTCGTTATTCCAAGGTTATGTTTGGCACCAATATTGGGCATAGCTCTATAAACTTTTCCTCCAGAGAGAGCATCTTTTAAATTTTCTAACGTAATGCCAGCAGCAACACTTACTATTTTCAATTCTTTGCTAATATATGTTTTCATTTCTGAGCACAGGCCATATATGTCTTTTGGCTTTACACAAATCATCAAAATATTGGCTTCGTGACAGACTTCTTTTAATGAATAAAAAGGGATCTTTTCCTGTTTAAGCCAAGCTATATTTTTACTGTTTCTGTCATGGCCCAACAACTCATAAGACTTATTGCTTTTAAGCCCTTTAATTAATGCTTTAGCCATGTGACCGCAACCAATAAAACCAATTTTTCTCATTTTAGGATTTTAATATTTTTTCTAATGTTGCATTGATAAATTTATAAGAGTTTTCAGAACAGAACTTTTTGCTTAATCTAACTCCTTCATCTATAAGTATCTCTCTAGGCGTCTGATCGAATGCACTCTCAGCCATAATTACTAAAAGAATATTTTCTTCCATTATCTCAATTGACTTTATGCCAAAGACTTCTAATTCTGCAGATTCTAAAATATTTTCCTTAAGTTGCTTTATATTTTCGGTTATATGATTAAAAGTATTTCTAAAAAAAATATAATCTACCTTAGTTTTGGTGAAATCTTTTCTAAAAGATTCTTCAATTGATTTAGCTTCATTGTGACCAAAAGAATATTCATATAGAGCTTGAACTAAAAGTTCTCGAGCATTTACTTTCTCTTTATGCTGACTAAGATTTTTCATTTTAAACAGACATCATTTGAAATAAAGAACTCGAAAACTCCCTCCCTTTGTTCATTTTTTCAGGATTGATTCTTTCTTCAGCTTGAACTTTATTATCAACGGTTAAAACACCATTAACTAACGGGGTTGTTTCAAAATCTAATGCAACTTTGCCTAAATCATGAAACGTTTGTCTAGAAACTAATTTAAAGTGAGGAGTATCACCTTTTATGACAAGGCCTAGTGCAATTACACCATCGAATTGTGTACCTTTAAGTGTTCTTTTGATTGTTGCTGCTAATTCAAGGGAGCCTGGGCAAAATTTGAGAGTAACGTTTATTTCCTCTGCTTTTGCATGTTGAGTAATTTCTTCGACTGCAGGGGCCAGGAAATCTTTATTCCAAGCTGTAGTAACTACAAGAATATTTTTGTTAGCTATATTTTTTAATTCAGCATCAAAGCTTGGTGCGTTATTCATCAATAAATCCTTCTATTTCAATATTAAATCCTGATAGTCCACTATATTTTGTGGGAGTTCCCAAAACTTTAATTTTGTTCAGACCAATGGCTCGTAATATCTGTGAACCAATACCAATAACTCTTCGATTTCTTTTTGGCTCGATATTTTCATCTTTCAAACTTGAAAGCCAATAA
>MDTG01265897.1_pt1 | contig 10352 bp, 7 predicted proteins | sample 811421 | NCBI WGS metagenome assembly MDTG01 (sample SAMN05326645, study PRJNA326480) | marine metagenome | isolation source: seawater | place: Pacific Ocean: South East | collected 2011
CTAATAAATGAATTACATAAAAGAAAAATTAAAATTGTAAAATTTCAGGTATATTTTGCTGATGAACTTCTAGTTAAAAATCATAAAAGATATAATCACTTTCTTAAACAATCTTTTACCCCTGAAGAATGGAAAAAAATAATTAATTATACTAAGAAAAAAAATTTTAAAGTTTATGTCGATGTTTTTGGCCTAAAAGCTTTGGAAATATTTAAAGAAATAGATATAGATGGTTTTAAAATTCATTCTTCAGATCTGTGTAACTTAAAAATTTTAGAAATAGCTAATAGGTTAAAAAAAAAAATATTCTTATCTTGTGGTGGAGCAAATGGATTTGAAATTTCATATGCATTAAAGAAATTGAAAAATGTAAATGTAGTTCTAATGCATGGTTTTCAAGATTATCCTACCAAATGTGAGGATATAAATCTTAATAGATTACATTGGTTAAGAAAAAATTTTATAAAAAAAAATACAACCTTAGGATATCAAGATCATACTAATGGAGAAGATATTGATAAGTCTATTTTGATATCAACAAATGCTATATCTTTAGGTGTAAATTATATAGAAAAACACGTTACATTAAGCAGAAAACTAAAAATTGACTCTTCTTCATCATTAGAACCATTAGAATTTAAGAAATTTCTAGAAAAAATTAATCAATTCAAGAAAATTTTAGGCTCGGATAAATTTGCGATGAGTCGTGCAGAAAAAAAATACAGAAAGATAGTAAAAAAATTCGTAGTTGCTAAAAAATTAATTAAAAAAAATTCTAAATTAACAAAAAAAGATATCATATTTAAAAGAGTAAATAAAAATCAAGTAATTAAATCATCCTACTTAGAAGATTTTATTGGAAAAAAAGTGAATAGAAATATACCCCAAGATAAAGTTTTACAGCAGTCTCATGTTGAAAATAATATAAACGCATTAATTATAGCAAGATTAAAATCAAAACGTTTAAAAAAAAAATCCATACTAAAAATAAATGGAGAATATTTAATTCAACATTTAATTAAAAGATTAAAGAGATTGAATGGTATAAATAAAATAATTCTTTGCACATCAAAAAATAAAAGTGATGATAAGTTAGTTGATATAGCAAAAAAAAATAAAATATATTTTTTTAGAGGTGATGAAATTAATGTATTAAAAAGAATTAATTCATGTATTAAAAAATTTAATTGTGATCATATCTTAAGAATAACAGGTGATGATATATTAGTTGATAAGTATTATGCTGAAAAAACTATCAAAACACATTTGAGATATAATTCAGATTATACTGATTGTAAGTTAATTCCAAGTGGAACAGAATTAGAGGTATTTTCAGGAAAAGTTATAAAAAATTTATACAATCAATTATTAGACAGTTCGGGAACTGAATATCTAACGAATTATATTACAGAGAATAAAGATCAGTTTTCTATATCATCATGCAAAGTTAAAAAAGCACATCAATCAAAAATTAGACTTACAATTGACACAGAGGAGGATTTTAAATGTGTAAAAATGATGCTTGTTAAATTTGCTAAACAAAATAATTTTTATGAATATGATATAGATGATATTTTAAAATATTTTTCTCAGTTAAAAAATAAACCTAAAAATTTAAATATAGTTCAGCTTAAAAAACCACTAAAGTTTAATACTAAATTGTCTTGGAGGTAAATTGAAAAAAAAAGATTTAATAACTGTTTACATTACCAACTATAATTATGGAAATTACATAGATCAGTGTATCCAATCAATTTTAGGTCAAACATACAAAAATATAGAAATAATTATTATTGATGATGGATCAAATGATAATTCAAAAGAAAATTTAGAAAAATACGAAAGAAATAAAAAGATTAAAATTATTTATCAAAAAAACAAAGGTTTAAATATTACCAATAACATAGCAATAAAGGTATCGACCGGAAGATATATAATTAGAGTTGATGCAGATGATTGGCTAAGACGAGATGCTATTTCATCTCTTTATAATGAAATTAAAAAAGATAAAAAAATTTCTATGGTTTTTTCTAATTATTTTGAGGTAAGCACTAATGGCGAAATACAAAATGAATTTAAAAGATATAATTTTGATAAAGTAAAAATATTAGACAAGCCTGCACATGGCGCATGTTCACTCATTGATAAAAAAAAATTATTAATGGTAGGTGGATATAATGAAAACTTAAATTGCCAAGATGGATATGATATTTGGTTTAAATTTATTTCAAAGTATAAAATTAAACATATTAATAAAAGTTTATTTTTTTATAGGCAGCACCCTAGAAGTTTGTCAAAAAATAAGAAAAAAATTCTATTAGCAAGGTCTAAAATATTTAAATCTATTGCAAAAAAGCAAAAAAAAATAAATTGTTTGGCTGTGATAGCAATTAGGGGGCCAAAATATGACAATAATTCAAATGTATTTAAGAAATTAAATAATCAAAATTTAATAGATTGGACATTAAAAGAATTAATTAAATCTAGTGTTAATAAAATTGTGATCGCAACGCCTGATGTTTCAGTTGTAAATTATGTAAAAAAAAAATTTAAATCAAAAAAAATTGTTACATTTTTAAGATCTGGAAGTACTGCTATTATCAATTCTCCTATAGATAAGATTATATTAAATTCATTTAATAAATTTAAAATAAGAAATAGACATTATGATTGTTTGATGAGCATTTCTATAGAGGCACCTTTTAGGAATCACTATGATTACGATTCAATGATTAATGTAATGAAAATTTTTAAAACTGACTCTGTTGTTGCTGTTAACCAAGAAACAGATAATTTTTATAAACATTTAGGTTCAGGTTTAAAAATTATAAATGATAATAAAAAATTAAAATTAGAAAGAAATGAAATATATAGACAGGTTGGTAAATTTTATTTGATAGGAAAAAATTTATTAAAAAATAATAAGACTGCTCCTGAAGGGAACATTGGTCATATAGTTTTAGACAACATATCATCTTTTGCACTAGATAGTGAACATGATTGGGAAAGGGCGAAACTATTAAAAATTTATTAAATCTAGTGAAATTATCAATCATTATACCTGTTAAAAACCGAGCTCATATTATTGAACAAACAATAGATTCAATTTTGTCAACTAATTATCCAGACTTAGAAATAATTATAATAGACAATAATTCAAAAGATGAAATTGAAAAAATTATTAAGAATTATAAAAATATTATCTTTGTTAAAAACAATCAAGATAAAGAAAGATCTTTTTCTAGAAATCTAGGTATAAAACTTTCAACAGGAAAATTTATAACTTTTCTTGATTCCGATGACTTATTAAAAAAAGAAATATTTCATAGCTTTATTCAAGCTTTTAAAATTTATAATAATGATAAGTTTTTTTTTACAAATTTTGATTATATAGAAAACAATTTAATTAAAACTAACTATAATTCTTTTAAAAAAGAATTTTGTAAAATAGATGATTTAGTTAAGTCAAATTTAATTAGTAATATAGGTATTTTCATTGATAGAGAACTTGCTTTAGATAATATTTGGGATGAAAACAAAAATATTATTGGTACAGAAGATTACGATTTTGTACTTAGACTCATGATTAAAGTAAAACGAGCAGTTCTTATAAAAAAATCAACACTTGCACTTGTTAGATTACATGATGGAAGGTCTGTTTTTAATGATAAAAAGTTTAAAATATTAAAAAGATATTTTTATTTTAAAAAAAAAATATTCAATAATAATGAATTCAAAAATTTAAAGTTAACTTTTAAGAAAAAAATATTATCTACCCAATCTTTATATGCATCTTTATTATTAATTAATTGTGGTGAAAGAAAAAAAAGTTTTAAATTTTTATTACAATCTATAAGATATAATTTGTTTTCAATCTATTCAAAAAGATTTATTTATATTTTGATTAAATTAATTTTTAAAAAATGAAAAAAAAAATATTATTTATTTGCCCATATCCTGTAAATACTATTCCAGGTCAGAGGCTAAAATATGAGCAATATTTCAAATTTTTTGAAGATAACAATTACTCCTGCTCTGTTAGACCTTTCTTTAATATGAAAGAGTATAAAATACTCTATTCTAAAGGAAAACTTATAAATAAAATCTTAGCTGTATTTAAAGGATATCTAAAAAGAATTTTTACAATTTTAGAATTAAAAAATTATGATTTAATTTATATTTTTCTAAATGTTACTCCACTTGGAGGAAATTTTTTTGAAAAAATTTATAGATTAAAGTCAAAAAAAATTATTTATGACATAGATGATTTGGTTTATTTGAACAAATACAATAAGGAAAATAAATTAGCGAAGTATTTAAGATTTCCAACAAAATATTTTTACTTAATGAAAAGTAGTGACCATGTTATTACTTGTACAAGCTATTTAGATAATTTTGTAAAAAAATATAATAAAAATACGACTAATATTTCCTCAACAGTAAATACAAAGTTTTATAAACCAAAAAAATTTAATAATTCAAAGAATATAGTAATTGGATGGACGGGATCTTTTTCTACACTTCCATATCTAAATTTAATAAATAAAGTAATTTTTCAAATACAAAAAAAGTATAATTGTAAATTAGTTATTATTAGTTCAAAAAAAGAAGTTTTTAATTTTAAAAATTATAAAAGTATAGCCTGGAACAGTAAAAATGAGGTGAAAGACCTTAAATCAATTGATATTGGATTATATCCTCTGCCAAATGAGCATTGGGTAAAAGGTAAAAGTGGTCTTAAAGCTATACAATTTATGTCTTTAGGAATTCCAGTTGTTGCAACAAATACTCAAATTAATAAGAAGGTAATAATAAATAAAAAAACTGGTTTTTTGGTTAATTCAGAGCAAGAGTGGGTTAAAGCTATTAAAATATTGATTCTAAATACAAAACTTAGGAAAAGATTTTCAAAGAATGGTATAAATCATGTGACAAAAAATTTTTCATTAGAAGCTAACAAAAATAAATATTTGAAAATAATAAATAAACTTACTAGTTAATAAATAAATGGACAAAATATTAGTTACCGGAGGTGCGGGTTATATTGGTAGTCAGATATGTAAATTGCTTAAAAAAGATAAAAATGAAATCCTTATCTTTGATAATCTTTCAACAGGAAAAAAAAAATACACAAAGTATGGAAATTTCATTTACGGAGATTTAAGAAATAAAAAAGATATTTATAAAATTTTTAAAAAAAACAAAATATCATCAGTCATTCATCTTGCAGCAAGTTGTTTAGTAGGGGAAAGTCAAAAAAAAATGGACGAATATTATGAAAATAACGTCGTCGGCACAATTAATCTGTTAGATTGTATTGTTAAGTTTAAAGTTAAAAATTTGATTTTTTCGAGTACATGCTCGGTTTATGGCAGTAAAAATAAAAAAATTAGAGAAAATGAAATATTAAACCCGATTAATGTTTATGGAGAAACAAAAAAAATTTGTGAAGAAATGATAAAAACTTATTCAGCTGCATATAAATTTAATTATATTATTTTAAGATACTTTAATGCAGCAGGTGCAGATTTAGATATGTCTTTAGGAGAAGATAGAAATAATGAAACTCATTTGATCCCATTAATATTCAAGTCAATTAAAAATAAAAAATTAGTTAAAATTTATGGTAAAAATTATAATACTGTTGATAAAACTTGTGTGAGAGATTTTATACATGTTTTGGATATAGCAGAAGCTCATATTAAAAGTTTGTCTTTTTTAAAATTAAAAAAAAAATCACATATATTTAATTTAGGAACAGGAAAAGGAATTTCTGTATTAAATATAATAAAAACAACATCAAAAGTTATTAGTAAAAAAATAGAATATAAATATTTTGATAGAAGAAAGGGAGATCCTGATTATCTTGTTGCAAATTCAAGAAAAATAGAAAAAGTATTAAATTTTAAAAATAAATATTCAAAACCAAAAGTAATTATAAAAAGTGCTTGGAATTGGTTTAACTCAATTAATTGATGAAAAATGTTTTGTATTTATCTATAGACGGCTTATTAGATCCCTTAGGGCAAAGTCAAATATTTCCATATCTAAATAAACTCTCAGAAACTAACTTATCATTTTTTGTTTGCACCATAGAGAATAAAAAAAATAAAAATAAGTTAGAAACTTTTAAAAAAAAAATTAAAAATAATCCAAGTTTTAATTGGAACTATTTTTTTTTTTTAAAAAGAAAGGGTAAGTTTAATAGATTAAAAGAAATTATATTATTATACTTTCTTGCAATAAAAATTATTTTTTCAAAAAAAATTGATATTCTTCATTCAAGAAGTTATTTACCGATGTTTTTTTGTGTTTTGATAAAAGTTTTTTCAAAAAAGAAAATTATCTTTGATACTAGGGGATCTTGGTTTGATGAAAGAATTGACGGAGGCATGCTTAAAAATAAAGGAATAGATTTATTTTTATTCAAATTTTTGAAAAAAATTGAGTTTATTTTTTTTTATTTTTCAAATCATATTGTATTTTTAACAGACAATGGATTACAATCTGTTCAGAATTCTTATATTGCTGGAAAAAAATATTCAGTCATTCCTTGTGCTGCTGATTATAATTTTTTTAATATAATTGAAAAAAAAGAAAAAGATCAATTAAAAGATGAACTTAAATTTGAAGAGAAACATATTATTACCTATAGTGGATCTATTGGCTCCTGGTATAATTTTGATCAAATTTTAGATTTTTTTTCTAAATTTAATAACATCAACCCGAATTCAAGATTAATCATACTTACACAAAGTGAAATTAACTTTACCAATCTAAATTTGCCCTCGAATTTAACAGGAAATATTACTTTTATGTCATCAACCAGATCTGAAATTCCTAAAATTATTGGAATAAGTGATGTTACCTTGTGTTTTATAAATAAAAGTTTTTCTAAAAAATTTAGTTCCCCAACTAAAGTTGCAGAGTCTTTAGCTTGTGGAGTACCCGTGATCTACAATGAGGGTATAGGAGATTTGAATAATGATATGAAGGAAATGAATTCTGGTTTTGAATTGAATAGTGAAAATTTTATTAGCTTGGATTGTGTTCAAAGTATTAAAAACTTACAAATAAACAAAGATCAAATAAGAAATAATTCATATAAAAAATATAGTTTGGAATATGCAATAAAAAAATATATCAACATTTATAAATATTTATAGTTTGAATTATAATGTGTGGAATATCAGGAATTATATCAAGTAGAGATACAAGAAATATTTCTTTTTTAAAAGGTTTTAATAAAACACTTAGACATCGTGGACCTGATGCGGAAGGTGTATGGTACTCTGAAGATTTTAAAACATGCTTTTTTCATACCAGATTAGCTATTCAAGATTTATCAAGTCAAGCAAGTCAACCAATGATTTCAAAGTCAAATAGATATGTTATATCTTTTAATGGAGAAATTTATAATCATTTAAATTTAAGAAACCTTTTACCTTCGGTGAGTTGGAAAAGTACTTCTGATACAGAAACATTATTAGAACTCATTGACTTTTTTGGAGTAAAAGAAGCATTAGAAAAAGTTGAAGGAATGTTTGCTTTTGCAGTTTATGATATTAAAAAAAATTTAATAATACTTGCAAAAGACAGATTTGGAGAAAAACCACTTTATTACGGATTTTATGATAATAATTTCATTTTCACATCGGAACTTAAAGTTTTAAATTTTCTTAAATCAGAAAATAATATTAATACCGAAGCATTAAATTATTATTTTAATTATTTGTCAATTCCATCACCTTTATCAATTTACAAAAAATTTAATAAATTGTCTCCTGGAAGTTTTATTTGTTTAAATACTAAAGATTTAAAAAACCAAATAGTATCAAAAAATCTATATTATAAAAAAAAACAAATAATATTTAATAGTGCTATAAAAAATAATAATTATGATAAAAGCAAGTCGTCTTTAGAAAATATTTTAACTGAAAGTATTAATGATATGTTAATTGGTGATAGACCAATTGGTGCTTTCTTATCAGGAGGAATAGATTCTTCTCTAGTTTGTGCACTCATTTCTAAAAGATTAGGTAAAAAAATACAAACTTTTACAATTGGTTTTGAAAATAAAGCATATGATGAATCAATTTTTTCAAAAAAAATTTCCGAAACTTTAGGCACTCAACATAACGAGCATATATTTAATGATAAAGATATTAAAGAAATAATTCCTAAAATACCTTTAGTTTACGACGAGCCTTTTTCAGATAGCTCTCAAATTCCCACATATTTAGTGAGTGAAATCGCAAAAAAAAAAGTTACAGTAGCTTTAACAGGAGATGGTGGAGATGAATTATTTGGAGGCTATAATAGATATTTATTATCTAATAAATATTGGCCATTATTAAACTTAACACCATATTTTTTTAGAGAACTGATGGGTAAAATATTAAGTTTAAATATAATTAAAAATTATTCTGAAAAATTCAATAAAATTGGGGTTAAATTAAAAAATATTAAATCAATAACTGATCTTTATTTTAACTACACAACAGAATTAAATATGGTTAATAAGGTCTTAAAACAAAATATACACAAAGAAATTATTAAAGAAAACTTTGATGATAAAAATCTTCAATTACTAAATAACGTAGAAAAAATGATGTATTTTGACACCGAGAGGTATTTACCCGATGATTTATTGTGTAAAGTTGATAGAGCATCCATGTTTCATAGTCTGGAGACTAGAGCTCCATTTTTAAATCATAAAGTTTACGAATATTCACTTAAGTTACCTTTTGATAATAAAATTCACAAAAATCAATCAAAAGTAATTTTAAAAGATATTCTTAGTAAATATATCCCACGAAATTTATTTGATAGACCAAAAAAAGGTTTTGGCATTCCAATTAATCAGTTTTTATTTGGTGATTTAAAAGATTGGTCAAAAAGTATAATTTTTGACGCTGATTATAGAGATCCATTTTTAGATCAAAAACAAATAGAAAAATATTGGGAATTAACTGAGAAAAATAAAATTGATTTAACATCGACTATTTGGAGCATAATTTCATTTAGAGTTTGGTATAAAGGTTAAGTTCATTTTATGTTAATATATTCAATTATAATTATAATACCTTTTGCTCTTTCGTATTTTGTAAATATAAATAATAATTCAATAAAACTTAATGTAGATTACCTTTGGTTTAATTATTTAGTTTTTGTTTTATTTATATTTGGTTTTCGAGATAAAATAGGAGGTGATTGGAATAATTATTACTCAGCCTTTTTTCAAATTGGATCAAATAATTTACCAAAATATGATTATGGATTTAATCCATCACTTATCAACGAGGAGTCTTATAATGACTCCCTCATTTTTTATTTTTTAAATTTTTTAATTTATAAACTATCAAAAAGTTTTATTGTTTTTAATTTAGTTTGTTCTCTTATATATATTTATTCTATAAATAAGTTTTGTAGTCTATTTAATAATGGGAGATTCATAGTATTCGCTTTTTTTATAACTTATTTAGGTATTGTTGTTCACTTAGGATATATTAGACAGTCTTTATCCATATCATTGCTTGCACTAGCCTTATATTTTTATATTAAAGAAAAAAACATATTATCTTTTTTATTATTAACTATTTCTTTTTTTGTACATTTATCAGTGTTTCCTTTTTTTTTATTATATATAAAAAATTTATCTAAATATTTAAAAAATAAAAAAATAATATTTTTTTCATTTTCTATTATAATTACGATTATATTTTTGTATTTGATAAGAGATAAAATTTTCTTATATTTTTATTACTATCTTGGAGAAGGAGTTCATTTCCAATCAAAAGGTGCATACTTAAGAGTACTGATAAACATTCCATTTTTTTTAATAATATATTTATTAAGAGATCAAATTTATTTTAGTGAAAAAGAACTGAGATTATTCAAATTATTTTTATTGTTTTTATTTTTTGCAATTGTTTTCTTAATTTTAAATAGAACTACATTTGCTGATAGAATAGCATTACCACTAATTTTATTCCAAGGGTATGTGATTGGAAAAATATTTAGCTTATTAAAATACAAATTAGTAAAGAATATTTATATTTTTTCTACCATGATGTATTCATATCTTTTATTTTTTATTTGGGCATTTTATGGCCAATTTGGCACATCATGGTTGCCATATAAAAATATTTTATTTGATTAATGAAAACAATATTTTTTATAATAGATACTTTAGAGGCCGGGGGATCAGAAAGAGTTTTAAGTGAATTATCAAATTTTCTATCAAAAAAATACAAAATATTTTTAATAACCATATCTCAACCAAGAAAAGTTAAAGATTTTTATTTATTAAATAAAAATATAAAAAGAATAAGAATTTATGAAAATCTTAA
>MDTG01354947.1_pt1 | contig 10352 bp, 8 predicted proteins | sample 811421 | NCBI WGS metagenome assembly MDTG01 (sample SAMN05326645, study PRJNA326480) | marine metagenome | isolation source: seawater | place: Pacific Ocean: South East | collected 2011
AAAAAGTTAGATTATAAATTAATTACTTTTTTTATACTTCCCCCTACCAAAGAAGTTTTGTTTGAAAGATTATCTAAACGGCATGCAACCGACAAATTAATAGCCGAGGAGAGAATGAGGCAATTTGAAAGAGATGTCTTGCATTGGATAAATTATGATTATGTTGTTATTAATAATGATTTAAATGAATGTTATTTAAAAATTTCAAATTTGATAGATGCGGTAATTACTAATGGGTCTAAAGATTATGACCCCGATTATATAAGAAATCATATTGAAAAACTAACTTCGTAATTTTTCATATTCATTAGTTAGTTTATAATAAGTCTCTAATCCTAAGTTTTGAGGTCTTAAATTTAAATTAATTTTTAGCTTATCTAGAACTTTTTTATCTCCATTGAAAAGTTGATTAAAAGGTTTTCTTAACATTTTTCTTCTTTGATTAAAAAAAACTCTTGTAACTTTTTCTAAATTATTAGGATTATTAATTTTAAAAAAATTTTTCTTTGGGTGAAATAATAATAATGTGCTGTGAATTTTCGGTCTCGGAGAAAATGCTTCAGGTTCAATGTCACATATTTTTTTAATATTAAGTCTCCAATTAGAGATTATAGATAATCTTCCATAATTTGAGGTATTAAATTTCGCAATTATCCTATCAGCAACTTCTTTTTGAAACATTAAAACCAAACATTCAAACCAAAAGTTGTCTTTTAGATTAATTATCCATTTGCTCAGAATTTCAGTTGAAATATTATATGGCAAATTACCAAAGACAGTTACTTCTTCTTTGAAAAGTTTAGTTTCATCTACTTTTAAAATATCTTCATTAATAATTGTTATTTGATTACTAAATTTATTTTTAAGTTCTTTCGAAAGTTCATTGTCTTTTTCAATTACGAATATTTTTTTTGGATTTTTTTTCAAAATATATGATGTAAGATTTCCAGTACCTGGACCTACTTCTAAAATCGTTTTATTTAAAATATCAGTAGAGTTTATGATTTTTTCTAAGATATTTTTATCTATTAAAAAATTTTGGCCTAAGCTTTTTTTTGCTTTAATCAATTTTTATCCAAAAATGATATCGCTTTTATCAAGCTTATAGGGTTTGATAGATTTTTTCCTAACATTTTTTCATTGGGACCGTGGTCAGGAGAAATTCTCAAGAAAGGTAGGCCAAGGGTTATGTTTATAGCGTTATACTCATATAATGTCTTTATTGGTGTTAATACCTGGTCGTGGTACATTCCAAGTATGACGTCATAATTCATTCTATTCTTTTTTAAAAAAATTGTATCTGCTGAGTGTGGACCGGTAACATTAAAATTATTTTTTTTCAAATAACTGACCGTTGGTTTAATGATTTTTTCATCTTCATTATATTTGTCTACACTTTCACAGTGTGGATTAAGACCAAGTATTGCAATTCTAGGTTTTTTATTCAAATTTTTTCTATAAAATTCATCAATTAGTCTAATTTTTTCTATTATAATTTTTTTACTTATTTCTTTTGTTACAAATTTTAATGGAAGATGAGTTGTTACAGGGCATACGGATAATTGTTTGTTATAGATCAGCATAGCACTTTTTTTAATTTTAAAGTTTTTAGAAATAAATTCTGTAATTCCTAAATAATTTTTATTTAAAAAAGTTTTTTTATTAATTGGCCCATTTATAAATTTTTTTATTTTATTTTTTTTAATTAACTCAAAAGCAAGTTTAAAAGAATTTGATATATATTTGTTTGATTTTTTAGATATTTTTTCGAAAGGTTTTTTAGGATTATAATTTACATTAATCAAATTTATCTTATTTTTAGTTATTTTATTTAGTTTTAAATTTTTGTTTATAATTATGTTAATTTTTTTTTTTATTTTTAGTTTTGACATTTGAAGTTTAACTAACTTTAAGGATGCAATAAAAATTATTGGGCTTCTAATTTTATTATTTTTAATAGATTTTAAAAAAATTTCTAAAAAAATGCTATTTGATTCACCCGCTACGATTAAAATTGGTTCAAATCTCATTTATCGCAACATCAGTTTTTATTTTATTAAGATACATATTTGAAAATTGATTTAATTGTTGGTTAGTTTTAATTCTAATCATTCTATTAATTTTTTTTTCAATATCTTCAGAGGATCCCCTATTTATTTTTTTATCCTCTAATTTTACAATTAAATATCCACTTGGTGTCAGAATTAGATCTGTATGTTCTCCAATTTTTAACTTTGATAATTTATTTCTTAAGGATTTATTTAATGAATTTTTATCTATCCAACCAATTTTACCTCCTTTTGTAGCTGATTCTGAAACACTATGTATTAAAGCTGCATTATCAAAACCATCTTTTTTTATATCCTTTTCAATTTGTTGAAACTTCAATTTTGCAACATTATCTTTAGATTTAGGTATAAGAATTTCTGATAAAAGTAATCTTTCATCAGGATTATTTAAAATTTCATTTTTAATTTGCTCTTTATCTATTTTGATTTTGGAATTAAATTTTTTGAAAATGACTTCATTCCACAAACTTTCAATAGTTATTTTATTTTTCATATAATCATAATTTAGATTATTATTTCTAAGGTAAAGTTTATAATCTTTAAGTGATTTAATATTTTGTCGTTTATAAATAGAGCTAATTAAATTTTCTAAGTATTTTTCATCAATATTAATTTTATCTAATATTTTAATTAAATAAATTTTTTTTATCTTTTCCCTAATTAAAGAATTTTTAGAAATTTCAAATAACTTTTCTTCACTTAATTCTTCAATTTTAGGATTTAAAATTTTTAGGTAATTTATTTCATTTAATATATCAATTGATGTTATGATTTCATTATTTACCTTAAGCAGTATTTTATTCTCAGTGGTATAAGCAAAATTAAAATTAAAATTAAATAAAAATACTAAAAATAAAATTATAACTTTATTCTTTATAATCATATTATTCATTTTAATTTGATACGCTCTGACCTATTGTAGTGATCGGTATCAATGTAAGTTTAAACATTAAATTTTCAGATGGGATAAGATCTCTATCCTCATAATATGTTTTGTTATAAGTTATTCCAGCTACCAAACAGTCATTTTTATATTCATAAATTAAATCATAATATTCAGCTATATTTAATTTTCTATTTTGTCTCGTTTTAAATGATAGTGTGTTATTTTCATTTAGGATAAGAGACGTAATATTTTCTATGAAGTTAGAGTCACCTATTACTCCATTTTCCTCAATTACATTAATCTCAGTTTTAAATTTATTTTTTGCAAATTCAAAACCTATTGAGTTATACTCAATTTTATTAAAACTGTTATCAATTGAAAAATCATAATTTAATGCAATATTTTCGTTGAAATTGTTTCTTATTTGTCCATAAAAATTTGAATGTTTTTCAGTTATACCGCTAGTTAGAGGGATATTAGTATTTTTTTTGTCTCTTAAAATGGTACCCAATTTTAATTCAAAATAATTGTTAATATTATTTAAATTTTCTTTTTTATAATCAATACCCATAGTAACACTTGCTCCAGATTCTAAAGTGTCATCTAATCCCAGTCTGTTTATGTCAAATATGTTATCATTATTAATTCTACGACTCGTGCCTGAATGATCAATCATATTTGAAGGATTGTATCTAATTGAAATTTTTGGTTCCAAATAATTTATAAAATCCTGGTTATCCTTTATCATTGGAAATTTTGATTTAAATTCAAAAATTCCAAGTAGATTTGTATCTACACTAGAATTGTAATCTTCATCATTTTTTCCTGAGGTAATTAAGTTTTTTACGTAAATATTAATATTATTTTGTAATCCAGATTTTGATATCAAATCTAGTCCTCTAAAATCAAAATCATTAATAATTCTTGATCTAAGATTATTTGTATTTTTTAAAATATTACTTCCTTGAGATAAAAAATTTAAATAACCATACTCTTTACCATCATTCAATTCTGCTGAAAGATTGTAATACGGAAGTATAAACTCATATCTATCACTATTAATTTTTTGCAAGTTTTCATATGACGACATACCTGTTTCAAGATTAAATTTATCATTTTGTAGATTTATTTTTATTTTAGAAGTTAGCAAGTCATCGTTTGTTGGTTTAATCTCTTCATTAATTGTATTTTGATCAAAAATTTTTAGATAAGTGTCGTTGTTTACTCTTTCGACTGATATATCCAAAGTACTCTTATTAAAATTTTCTAAATCTAAATTTGAGCTAAATTTAGAAAATAAATGTGTAATTGAATTTTTTTCCTTATTTGTCTTTGACTTGTATCCTTCAGTAAAACTAAAATCACCAATAAACGATGAATTTTTATTTTTTAATCTAAATTCATTTTGAAGTTTAATTATATTTTTATCATATATAGTAGGAGTAAATGTAAAATCTTTATTTTCTGATGTAGCCCAAAAATAAGGAATTTGGATTGAAGAACCAAGAATTTTTGAATTGCCAAGTCTAGGTGCTAATAACCCAGATTTTCTTTTTACTGTTGGGCCCGGGTGAAAAAATTTAGGAAAATAAAAAATAGGTTTATCATAAACTTTTAATAATGCATTATCGTAAGTAATGATCTCCTTATTTTGATCATAAATTATTTTTTCTGCTTGTATTGACCATGGCGGACAATCATTGTCATCTTTGTTGCAACTTGTGAAAATTCCCTTATTTATTACTGTAATACCATCTTTGCTAGATGAGGAAGATCCTTTTAATCTAGGATCATTTTTTTTATTATTAAAAAGATCTTTTTTGAGATGAAAACTGATATCTTGAGTTAGAAAAGATTTATTTTTTAAATCAAACATACCACTTTTAATAAAGTACTTGTTATTAAGAGGTTGTGAGTATTCAGTGTTTGCAGAAATATTCTCACCTTTTAAAATTTCATCTTCTAAAGATAAATAAAAATTATCAATTTCATAATAAGAGTCATTTTCAATATCATTAATAGAAGCTTTGTTTTTTGATTTAATTACTCTATTTTTATTTGAAAAAAAAATATTTTTGGATTTCAAAATAAACCTATTCTCTATTTTTGCTTCTGTTTTTCCTTCCGTGATTATTTCTTCATTATCTTTATAAAAATAAATTTCATCTGTTAATATTTTATTTTTTTTATCAAAGTCGATAAATTCAACTTCACCAGAAGCCTTAATTTCAAAATCTATTAAATCTATGCTAAGGTTTTGATTAGATTTAAATTTATAATTTTCATTTAAAAGAGCATTGGTTAAACCTTTGCTAATAATTCTTTCTTCATTTTTAAAATAGATAATATTATTAGATTTTAAGTTGTAATTTTTTATTAAATTAATAATTTCAACATTACCTTCAGCTTCAAAAATATTTTTAGTTATATCTAATAAAAAATTATTTGAGGTTATTATTTTTTCTTTTCTGTCAATAAATTTAATTTTATTTTTTGCTTTAATTATATTTTTATTTTTTAAGTATGAAATATTTTCAGCATAAATAGTATAATTTTTTTCAGCATAGTTTATAATTACATTACCGTTAACATTCAAAATATTATTTTTTTTATTGTACTCAAAATTATCAGCTTCAATTTTTATACCACTGTTAGATTCAATAATTCCACGATCTATACCTACAATTTTATTTCCATTTTCTAATATTTCTATTTTTGAAACATTAAATATAAATTGGTCCTCAGCTAATGCTTCAAAACAAAAAATCAAAAACAATAAAATAAATGTTATACTATTTCGCATTTATATCTCTTAAAAAGTAAATGTTGATTATCAATAAAATGATTAATGGTAAAGTTATAGAAATTGTTGCATTAATTTTTTCAGTAACACCAAGTACATAAAAATAATTGTAAATATAGTATATTGATACTGAAACTAATAAACCAAATGTAATTTTTAAATATTTATTCTTATAATTTTTGGAATTAAACATTATCACACTAGAAATTAAGGTCATTAAAACCAAATAAATTGGATATGAAAATAAGTTTAATAAATGAAGATTTAAATCTGTAACTGAATAGTTAAGTTTTAAGTAATTTTTTCTCATTTCAATTAACTCCATCAAAGATAGCGAAGACAGGTTAGAAAACATACTTTGAATGATTTTATAATCAAAGTTTGTCTCAAGCTCTATTGCATTTTGTTTAGTTCTATAATTTTCATTAAAAATTTCTACATCATTGATCAGCCATTTCTTATTTCTAATGTCTACTTTTTTACTTTTTAAATTTCTTATGATTTCAAAGTTTTTGTCAAATTCAGAAATGAACACATCTACTATAAAATTCTCTTCGATTTTTGAGGCATTAATCATTAAAATTTTTTCATCAACAACATCTTTGATCCAAAGGCCATTATTAGTAATTACAGCCAAATATTTATCATCTTTTGTATATGAGGATTTCAATTCTAAATAAAAATTTTTTAAATTAGATGAAAAATTATAAAAAAAAACAATTATCAATACTCCAAGAAAAAAACTTAAAAAATTTAAAATAATAAGGATTTTTGAATTTTTAAGCCCTGAATATTTTAATGTATTCATTTGATTGTGATTAATTAATTCATTAAAAAAAAGTTGTGTCGATATCAAGAAAATAAATGGAAACATCTCAAATATCATTGATGGTGTATTCAGCAAAGAGAGGTATATTGGAAAGTAAGGTGATACATTTATATCTTTAAAAAAATCTAGCTCCGTAATAAAATTTAAAATAAAAATTAGACAAAAAGTTATAAGGAAAATATTAAAAAAAGAATTTAAAAAAATTTTACATAAAAATTTTATATATGTTTTCATGTTTAATATCTTTTAAAATTTAATTTAAAATACATAGTTAGATATAAATAAATCATTAGAATTATAGGCGTTAAAAAAATTAAAAGATTGTTTAATAAATTTTTTTCTACAAATCGTAATGATAACTCAGATAAAATAATGATAAATAAGCCTAGTACAAAAATTTTGAACCTGTAAAGTGAATAATTAGTATTTTCTTTTGATTTTATAATAACTAATAAACAAATAAGCATTAGAGCAGGAATATACAGTGGTATAGTAAATCTTTTATGAAATTCCTTTAAAATATTATTTAAATTTTCCGATCTACAGTTTTCAATTTTTAGTTTTTTACTTAAGTCTAATGAAATTTTATTATAAATATTTTTATAACATATAAACAAATCAAAGGTAGATACTTCTTGGGTTTTTTTATATTTAGTTGTATGTGTTTCAAAATCACTCAAATTTAAGTAAGATCTTTTAAATTTTAAATTTGTAAATTTGTTATTTACTAAACTAACATTCTCTCCATTGAATAGATCAAAAATTTGTTTATCTCCGCTATTTATAAATTTTCCTTTTTCTGCATAAGTAATTTGAAAATCATTTGGCCCACTACCACTTTTAATGTAAATGTTTTTATAGTAATCCTCATTATTTTTTCGGTCGCTATATATAGTCAAATTGCTAATTGCGTCATTAAAAGTCTTTGGCTTTATCAAATTATCTATGAAGTCCATACTTGAATTTCTAAGATATGATCTAGCTTTATCTTGTGAAATTGGAACTATAAACGAAGTTAAGATTAATTGGATTAATAAGAGAATAAATGAAAATTTGAAAAAAAAATTTACTACAGTTATTTTGTTAACTCCAAAGTTCCAAAAAATAATTAATTCATTTTCAATTTCATATTTTGTTATTATGTATATAAAACTTAAAAAAAATATGAACGGAATTAGCTTGGTAATTACTTTTGGAAAAATTAATAATGTAAATTTTAAATAAGTTATGTGGTCTCTTCCGTCTTCAATCATTATATCAAGGTGGTTAACAGCTTGAAAAATCCAAATAACTAATCCTGCAAACAAAAGAGCTATTGTGAAAAAAATCAGGCAATCTGATAATATTTTTTTAAATAAGATTTTTTTCATTGAAATAAGCTGTTTTTACTCATATATAGCATTCATCTCGCAGAGAGTGTATTTAAAATTTATGACAATCTCAATTATTTATAAAAATAGCTTAACAAATAAAAATTCATCTAATCTTGTTTTATTTGTAGATGAAAAATTCAACATTTCTCATTTAAAAAAACATATTTCAAGGTCTGAATTTTTCTACATATCTGATGTTATTAAAATTAGGAATCCTCAAAAAAAAATTGTTAGTTTTGACATCAGCTCAAAAAGAAAAATAATATTAGTATCATTAAAAAAAAACTTATCTAGCTCAAATATAGAAAACTTAGGTGCAAAATTTTATGACCATTTTAAAGATTCTAAGACCTTTGAATACAATGTAAATTCGGACAGTGTGCCTAGCGGTTTAAAAAATTTGATTGGCAATTTTTTGCATGGAATTACATTAAAATCATATAAATTTGAAAAGTATAAAACAAAAAAAAATAAAAAAAATATTAAAATAATAGTCACTGGAAAAAACAAACCATCTTTTAAAGATCAAACAAAGTTTAAAGCAATAGAAGAGGGAACTTTTTATACTAGAGATTTAGTTTCAGAACCAGGAAATATTTTACATCCTGATGAGTATGCGAAAAGAATAAATTCATTAAAAAAATTTGGATTACAAATTAATATTTATGATGAAAAAAAATTAAAAAAACTCGGTATGAATACTTTACTTGGTGTAGGTCAAGGAAGTATTAGGGGTTCATATTTAGTTACTATGGAGTGGAACGGTCTAAGAGATCGAACTAAACCTTTGGCCTTTGTTGGAAAAGGAGTTTGTTTTGATACCGGAGGAATTTCATTAAAGCCTGCCAAATTTATGGAAGATATGACATATGATATGGCTGGATCAGCAGTTGTTGTTGGTTTGATGAAAAGCTTAGCTCTAAGAAAAGCAAAAATAAATGCTGTAGGAGTTGTAGGTCTTGTGGAAAATATGCCAGGAGGTAATGCTCAAAGACCAGGTGATATAGTAAAATCTTACAGCGGGAAGACTGTTGAGATATTAAATACTGATGCAGAGGGAAGACTGGTATTAGCTGACGCTTTAACTTATACAGAAGAAAAATTTAAACCAAAATTTATAGTGGATTTAGCAACTTTAACTGGAGCAATTATTGTTTCACTTGGTTCAGAATATGCTGGCTTATTTTCAAATGATGATAAATTAACTAAACAATTAATTGATGCCGGAGAAAATGTGGAAGAAAAAGTTTGGAGAATGCCACTAAATAAAAATTTTGATAAACTAATTGACTCTAAAAATGCAGATATGCAAAATATAAATTATGTTGGAGGAGCTGGATCTACTACAGCTGCTCAATTTTTACAGAGATTTATTTTAAATAAAACACCTTGGGCACACTTAGATATAGCAGGAATGGCTTTTTCAAAATACGGAGGAGCTTTAAATTCTGGTGGCGCGACAGGTTATGGAGTGAGATTGTTAAACAAACTAATAGAGGACTATTATGAATAATTTAGAGCAAACTTTATCAATAATCAAACCAGATGCAGTTGAAAGAAATCTTGAAAATGAGATTAAGGAAATGTTTAAAAGTAAAGGTTTTTCAATTTTAAAAGAAAAAAAAATTCAAATTGATAAATCAGAAGCAGAAAAATTTTATAAAGTTCACGAAACAAAGCCATTCTATAATGATTTATGTGATTATCTTTCTTCAGGTCCAATTGTTGTTATGGTTCTTGAAAAAGAAAATGCAGTTTTAGGGAATAGAGAATTAATGGGTGCCACAAACCCAAAAGATGCGGAAGAAGGCACTATTAGAAAAAAATACGGAATTTCTATTGATAAAAACTCTGTTCATGGATCAGATAGCGTTGAAAATGCTAAAATTGAAATAGATTTTTTCTTTAAAAATTAAGAACTTTTAATATAGCTTTTGGGTACAACCTATGTTCTTGAGCTAAAATTTTTTTTGCAAGAGAAATTTCAGTTTCATTTTTTGAAATTTTTACTTTCTTTTGTAGAATAATCTTACCAGAGTCTAATCTAGAGTTTACAAAATGAACTGTGCATCCAGAATATTTTTCTTTATTATCTATAGCTCTTCGGTGAGTATTTAATCCTTTATACTTAGGCAATAAAGAAGGGTGTATATTTAAAATTCTCCCTTTAAACTTTTTAATAAAATTTTTTGATAAAATTTTCATAAATCCAGCTAGACAAATCATTTCAATATTATTTTTTTTTAATATAGAAAGTAGCTTAATTTCACTTAATTTTTTGTTTTTAAAATTAAAAACTTTTTTTTTAATTTTAAATTTTTTGGCATAATTTAAACCCTTTGCCTTAGAGTTATTTGAAACAATAAAGTTAATTGATATAGGAGATAATTTA
>MDTG01014882.1_pt1 | contig 10351 bp, 5 predicted proteins | sample 811421 | NCBI WGS metagenome assembly MDTG01 (sample SAMN05326645, study PRJNA326480) | marine metagenome | isolation source: seawater | place: Pacific Ocean: South East | collected 2011
ACCTATTAAATCGGTTAAGCTTAAAAACAAAATTCTTACACTACAGGTTCCTAGTCAGTTTTTTTATGAGTGGGTTGAAGAGCACTATGTTGAGTTGTTGAAAAAGACAATTCAAAAAGAGCTTGGACAGCAAGGAAAATTGGAGTACAGTGTTGTGGTTGATAACCACCACAGCAACCAAAAACCTTTTACTGTCAAACTTCCAACCACTGATAAACAATCTGTCAAGAACACTGCTGTGGCGATGCCTATCGATTTAAACCAGCAGACTCCTATTCGAAACCCATTTATAATACCTGGGTTGAAGAAGGTAAATGTGGATTCACAGCTTAACCCGAACTACGCAATTGAAAACTTTGTTGAAGGGGATTGTAATCGACTGGCCAGATCGGCTGGATATGCGGTTGCTAATAAACCGGGTGGCACAGCCTTCAACCCTTTATTAATCTACGGAGGTGTAGGTTTGGGGAAAACACACCTTGCCAATGCAATTGGTATTGAAATAAAAAAGAACCACCCCAACAAAACTGTTCTTTACGTTTCATCAGAAAAATTTACTCACCAGTTTATAGATTCTGTAAAAAATAATACCCAAAACGACTTCATTCATTTTTACCAAATGATTGATGTTTTAATTATAGATGATGTACAATTTTTTGCAGGTAAAGAAAAAACTCAAGATGTATTCTTCCATATTTTTAACCACCTGCATCAAAATGGTTCTCAGCTTGTTTTAACTTCAGATAAACCGCCTGTTGAATTGCAAGGTATGGAGCAAAGGTTACTTTCGAGATTTAAATGGGGATTATCTGCAGATTTACAAGCACCAGATTTAGAAACTAGAATCGCAGTTTTAAATAAGAAAATGTATCAGGATGGCATAGATTTGCCAAAGGATGTTGTCGAATATTTAGCCTACTCCATCACGACAAATATAAGAGAGCTAGAGGGCGCTTTGATTTCATTAATTGCTCAATCAAGTTTAAATAAGAAATCAATCACTCTAGATTTGGCTAAACAAATGATTGACAAGTTTGTAAAAAATACTGCTCGAGAAGTTTCTATCGATTACATACAAAAAGTTGTTTGTGACTACTTTAACCTGGCCTTGGAATTAATGAAAAGTAAAACGCGTAAAAGAGAAGTCGTCCAGGCTCGTCAGATAGCAATGTACTTCTCAAAGCAATTAACAAAATCTTCTCTAGCTACGATTGGTGCGCATTGTGGAGGTAAAGATCACGCAACTGTTCTTCATGCTTGCAGAACAGTTAATAACCTTATTGATACAGATAAACGCTTTAGAGTTTATATTAGCGATATCGAAAAGAAAATCAACTTAAGCTAAGACCAAATCTGACGAGATAAAAATTTTTAAAGGCAACCCATTAACGGTTGCCTTTTTTTCAAAATTGTTACTTTTTGAATTTCTCCCATTATAGTTTTATGAAATCACTTTTACTTATTTTGGGAGTCATCATCTTAAACTCATGTTGCTCACCTTATTATGCTAGTTACATTAATCCACTTTTCTTGGAAGAAGATGGATATGAAAAGTCCTGTTTACTGAGACCCTGTGACCAAAATGAAAATTGCAAGCCATATGTTCCTTGGTTGAACCTAGAATATGAAATCGCCAGTCAACATTTTTCAAAATACGGAGCTACTTTCATTGGGTACAGTAATATTGGCCTTTTAAATTTGACTGGAAACTTTATTAGAAGAGCACACAACAACTCGAAAAGTGACAAAATAAATGGATTTGGATTAGAAACTCAGTTGGGCAATCTAAAATTTAACAAGTATTATACATCATTCATCGGACTTGAATACAATCACTTTTTTCAAACCAAGAAATACAACCAGTTTCACCCAACCATTGGTTTTGCAATACCTTATAAATTTATCAATTCCTTGCAATTTAAAGGTGGATATCAATTCAATAATAATGGCGAGCCTAATTATTGGACTGCCGGTGTCAACTTCAAAATACCTTTACACTTTCTTTATTGATTAGTTCACTTCAGTTTTTTTATCACAAAATAACCAATCACCATAAATACTAAACCAACACTAAGAAGAATAGGAACAAGTTTTGGATTTACTTTCTCGTATTTTTTAGGCAACAACTCTTTTTTTCCAAAAACTTTCAGCGAAAAATTTTCTTTCAAGAAAGTTAAGTCTTCCTGAAAACTCGAACCTCTTAAACCATATTGATAATCAACCTCATCCTTAGCAATTTGTTTTCTACTATGACCGCAAATAGTGAGCTTTATTTGCTGGGCATTATTATAAAACCCGTACAAAATCCAATATTCGCCTTCAGACAAGGGCAAACCATTATCTGAACAAGAAGTGAATAAATCGACTGTTTTTTCTTCAATGTATCCTTTAAAAACAGAAATTGGATAAAATGAAATTTGCTCATCATTACAATCTAAGTCACTTTCGATTCTACCGTAGGCAATGAAATCATAATGACCACATTCCTCTAGGGTTAGCTTAGGTAAATCATCACAAACGGTGGCTATTGAGTAATTAGAAAAAAACACGAAAAACAATAATTTACCTAACCACAAACTGTTTAACTGAACTTTTTTCTTCATCGCTTACTTTTACATAATAAATCCCGTGAGCAAATTTACTCACTGAAACTAAGTCGTTCAATTGATTTCCTCCAGCAAATTGCTCCGTGTATAAAACTTGTCCGTTTCCATTAAATATTTCTAAACTTGTCTTAAATACTAAATTCTTTGAGGCAGTAACACGAATAGAATTATACTCATTAGAAATGTCAAATTCAAACTTATGAAGTTCTTTAACTGAAAATGGTGTAATAATAACCACCATGTAATCTTCTGTTTCTCCATACTCGAACGGAGTACAAGGGTCTGAGGATGACTCCCACCAATTCGTTCTAACACGCATTAAATGCTCACCAATTTGAGCATCGTTAGGTATAAGAACATTAAATACTCCATTTTGACTATATTCTTGATCTTTAATAATTAATTCATTTGAGTCAAAAACTCTGTCATCATTATAATCTATCCAAACTGATAATTGATGATTTTCTTCTTCATTATTAACAATAAAATGATGAGATTGACCTCTCTCTAAATCAGTAGATTGACTTGTATAATCTCCATACCCATTTGATGAACAGCCAGACAAATTATTAATACTACCAAACTTCACTAATGTGATTTTATCTCCGTATTCACAATTAGCTGTCGGATCACAATTAAATGTCTCAACACTCTTTTTTGCAGTATCGTTTTCATTTTTTTGATCGTTAACTAAATTTGTGTATGCTATAATGTCGTGAGTTTGTATGGCTGAGAAATCAACTTTATTTGTAAAATTGAATTCCTTAATTTCTCCATATTCCAAATTCTCCTTCAATGTATCCAGGAAGGTCACTCCATTTACGAGTAAAACAAGTGGTATTTCTTGTAATATTTGTCTTCCATAGTTTTTAACTAAAACCGCAACAACTTCATTCTCTAAACCAACTCTTGAGCTCGGATTGACAATTTGGGTTACTCCCGCATCTTTTTCATAAGGTGACACAAGAATACTTTTCAAAGTATCGTTCATTCTATCGCCATCATCTATATGACCAGAAAAAACGGTAAGACTGTTTTCACCAGCTGAACTCAAATCTATTGTTGAACTAAAAGTAAAATAAGCAGTATCGCTAGGTTGTATGGTATTTGTAAAAATCTCAGAAGTCTGGTTTCCTTTAAAATCATACCCCAAATTAAAGTTGTTTAATGCGTTTTTACCTATGTTTTTTATTAATATTTTCACTTTTTCTGCTTCAGAGGAAACACCACTTTTTGGAGAAACAATATCAATCAAGGAAACATCGTAATCATTTTCATCTCCAATTTTAAAACTAAAAATACCCGTTTCCCAACCTGATTGGCCCATAAATTCTCCAGTATACCAAAAAGTTAATCCATCTGAAGGGTCCACAGTCATATGAGAATAATCACCAAAACGATTAGAATTGGTTTGAACACCTGTTCCGTTAAAAGCATTTGATTCTGATATTGTCATTTTAGACAAATCATCATCTTTTTTTCTACCTGTAAATCGAATACTTGGATAAGTTGTAGAGCTCGATATTAAATACCCTAAACCTATATTTCCTTGACGATCCATTGCAATACTACCCATCCACCTACTTTCGTTATCGGGTCCATAGGTACTTTGCTGATGAATTTTCCAAGTATCGCCTTCTTGATGCAGTTCATACCACCTTATCTCAGATTTTATTGAAGGGGATAAATCAACATCAACCGAATGACATAAAGCTACAGAATTATAAGAACCAAAAGAACGATAATGTGCCATATACATGAAAGCTCCAGGAACTCCATCTAACTTTTTTGAAGTACCAGGCTGTGTGATATCATTCCAATTCTCATCAAATTCACTATTAAAAGCAGCCACATCTAGTTCTTGTTTCAACTTAATTGAAGAACTTGATGGATTATTCCAGTCCACCGACATTTCCCAAATCTTAATACGATCATTTCCTTCAGCCCATCCATCATCTTGAAAGTAAAAAAAGTTAATCGGATCGTCCGGTAACAAATCCCCGCTTGCATGAGCAGGCAAAGCGCTAAAAAAACCATTCGTCTCTAAATTAGGAAACGTTAAAGCAACCATCCTTGCAGAAGCATCTCCTTGTAACATTTTGTCTCTTTCGAAACAAACTGCATTCTGAACACTCGTATTGGCCGTCATATAATAACCATCTCCCCATATTGAGAACTTTGGATAGTCTGGAAATTCATCAAAAGCGTAATCGTAATAATACCAGGCACCTAAAGGATCATTTGTTTTAGATATAGCAATTAACATTTTATTACCAGATTCTTGAAACTGGCTTATAAGCCATCTATCAGCAAATTGATCATACAGCACAATTGGGTCGCCCTCATTATCACTTCCCGGAAAAACGGACGATAATGAGGTTGGCCCCCATATGCTATTTCCATTTTTATCAAAAACCTGCATTGCCGTATTCACCATTTGAACATAATAATTTAAACCTGCAGCTCCGCTGGGATCAGGAGGAGTTGCACCTTGAGATGATTCATCAATTCCCGTCCAAGATTTTATTGGCGTTAAAGATAATGACCTCTCGTGCCCAAATTGCAACACCGGATCTTTTCTTGAAGGCTTAGGATTCGCATTAACATATTTGTATCGACGTAATTTATTTGGAACTATTTTGTGTCTTCTGAAAATTGGACGAACTTTTTGTTTTATATCTTTTAACGATTCTACTAATCCGAAATCACAAGGTGTTTTGACCGATTTCTCAGGATAAAGTGGTTTATTTTTTTTAATTTCAACTTGGGCTTGAGCACTTACACCTAATACCAACAAGGAAAAAAATAATATTCTCATAGTTATTACTTATTATTAGACTATTTTTATTTTTCGTGGTTGCCTCTAAACTACTCCTTGAAGCAATTTTAAAACAAAGGATTTTTTTCGCGTCGATATTGGAACCGATGATCCATCAAGCATTTTTAAATATCCCCCATCAATCTTTACATATTCTTTTAGATGGTCGATATTGATTAAATGACTTTGATGAACACGATAAAATCCAAACTCAGTTAACATTCTATCGTATTCTTTTAGAGTTTTTGTCACCAGCATTTTGCTGCCATCTGCAAAATAAAACTGAGTATAATTGACGTTAGACTCGCATCTTACAATACTTCCGATTTCAACAATCTCAATCTTATCTTGGGAATGAAGCGCTAATCTTTTATTTGATTTTTCTTCTTCCTTTATATTTGCCTTTAACAATTGATAATCATCGTTATTAACAGATTTAACTTTATCCACCGCAGATTTAAGTTCATCTATATCAATTGGTTTCAAAAGATAGTCAATTGCTGATAGTTTAAATGCTTTGATAGCATACTCATCCGAGGCCGTTGTAAATATTACTTTAAAATCAATGTCACCAATTAATTCCAACAAATCAAAAGCAGTACCTTGATTAATTTGAATATCTAAAAACACAACATCGGGTGTTTTTGTTTTAATTGTTTTTGCAGCTGACAAGACTCCATCGGCTGTTCCAACCACTTCAACATCTGAACAAAACTCATTTAAGTCTTGAATTAAATTATCTCTAAACTTTTTAATATCATCAACTACAACAGCCCTCATTTTTTAATCGTTTAATTAATTTCTAACCCAAAAAAACATTTAATATCAATTTTATTAAGGTAAGTTTATTTTTTAAAAATTGAACTCGAAATTGCCATTAAATTAGCTCGAATATTAAAGCTATGATAAAAACATTTCTAATCTTCGTTTTTGTTGGATTATTTTCAAAATTATCACTTGGAGGCATTATTCAAACTGCTAAATCTGGCAATTGGACAGATAGCAACACTTGGATAAATGGCATTCAGCCATGTAAAACTGATTCAGTCCTTATAAATACAGGAGATACCGTTTTTATTAATACCTCTCTTGCTCAATCTTCGCATTTGATAAACAAAGGAGTTGTATATTTTAATTCTCAAACAAATTTTTTAAAATGTAATGAAACCAATTTTGAAAACGGTGAAATAACCGGTACCTCTTTAGGTTCATTTCACACTGAAAGTATTACTTTTTCGAATAAATCCATTCTCGGAAAATGCCATTTAAACGTATCAAAAAACGTAATTATTAAAGACTCCTTAATAATAACTAGCGCTAGTGGAGCAAAATATTTTGGTGATTTCACAAACAATGGAACACTATTAAATACGGGAAGTGAAGACATAAACTTACATGGTAATTTTAAAAACAACGGTGAAATTAAATTCAACCAGGGAACCATAATATTTTTAAGGTCAGCTGTAGTTTCGGGTAAATTGTCTGTAGCAAGACTAAAATTGACTGACAGCTTAATTGTTTTAGGCTCACTAACTGTTTTAAACGAAATAGAAGGAAAAGGAGAGTTAATAAATAAAGGAACAATAAAACTTGGAATGATGAATTCAAATTTTAAAATTGATTCATTAAACCTTAACTTTCCCGGTAATGAGTTACACCTTATCAGAGATGGTCAACAGGAGATGCCAGCCACAAGCTTTCAAACAGCGAAAAAAGTTGTCTTTTCAGGAGGTGGTGATTTTAATATAAACGACTATCTATCTGCAGATACCATTGAAATTAAAAATAATTCCTCACTTGAAATAAGCAATGAATGTTCCATAGGTAAACTTTTCTGCTTAGATGATTCCAAACTAATTAATTCCAATAATTTTTATTTACACAATGCAATTGGACTAACTTTTTCAAAAACCTCAACATTAGAATTAAACAACAACCAAACTCTTGAGAGGTCAATTCAAGTTGGGAACCTAGTTCTAGCTCCATCAATTAGCTTTGAATTAAACATAAAAGACACCTTGTACATAGGTGGGAATTTTTTAGGCAAAGGTTTTGTAAGCGGTGATCCAATCATAGAATACAATGGAGATTTTAGACAAATTATAAAAAAAAGAAATTATAAGACGCTTGTTTATAATAATTCATGTATTGATTCATCTACCTTTTACGGAGATTATACAATTACTAATCTCAAAGTAAAGAACGGAAAATTGAAAATTGGAAACTTGTTGATTAATAAATGTCAGATAGACTCTTTAGGGCAAATATTAATTGGTGGAAACGCTCCTGTTTTTGACGACACCACACAAATTTCAGGTAGACTCATCATTAATTCCAATCAAGCTCGCCCAATATTTGATTTCATAACGGTAACATCTAACGGGGTATTTTGCAATAATTCCAGTGCTAACATTACAATTTCAAAAGGAATAAAAAATGACGGAAAATTTTCAGGATGTTTAGGAACTGCTTGTGATTATATCTTTTCTACTGATTCTGCGTCCCTTTCGGGAAAAGACACCATTTACATATCTAGAATAAAAGGTAATACCATATACAACAATGGGATAATTTCAATAACCAAAGAAATTGATTTGGATTCACTATTTAATTTATCAAATGGAACAATACTAATCTCTGCCGATACCCAAAACATTTCTGGCAGTATGGATTTCAAAGCTATTGGAAATTCTGTCGTTTTCAATAAAGAAGGAAATCAAACCATTCCAAAATCGTTTAACATCTTACAAAACGTTATTTTTCAAAACAGTGGCAATAAATTTATTTCTTCAGACCTAACAGTAATGGGTGATTTACGAATTCAAAAAAAAGCGCATTTAAAAACAGATTCTTTTCAAATTATCGGGAACGCAATTGGTGAAATTTTCATCGACTCTCTTGCATCGATTAGCCTTGGTCATAATTTAAGTATGAACCCTATTGAATTCCCATTGCTGTTTTCAAATATTAATTGTCATGATTCTTCTTCTGTGATTTATGCCTCGAAAGGAAATCAAAAAATATATTCTAAACCTTGTTATGGGAACTTAATCATTGACGACGGTGCTGTAGATTCATGTGAAAAATATATTTCTGGAGATTCTTTAATTATTAAAGGGAATTTAAAGCTATCGGAGTCGTCACTGAAATTATTGGTTATGAATAAGACTATTGATCTTGATGGCGACTGGAATGGACCCGGTAAAATATATCTTAGTTCAGGAAAATTTCATATTGGAGGCAATGGAAATTCGACCGGCCAAATTTATCCAGGAAACTCAGAGTTTGTGTATGACGGAGTTGGGAATCAAAAAATTAAAATTGGCGACTATTACGATTTAACAATTGATAAAATAGGAAGTGCTTACACCAAGGCAAATATTGGAAGTTTATTCGTGAAAAATAATACGTGGGTAAAAAATGGGAAATTAAATTTTAGTAGTGAAAAATCCGTCATCAACAATTTAATCGTTGACGACTCGGTAAGTTTTAGTTCAAAATATCAGGAAAAATATTTTGAAAATATCAAAGTAAATTCAACAGGGTTATTCTTTTTAAATTATGATGAAGAGATTAATATTACAGGAGACGTTCATTGTGATGGTAATTTTATTTGTAATCAAGGAAAGATTTTTTTCTCTGACTCACTAATGAAACAAACCCTTACCGGAACAGGGAAAATTGACCTTGGCCAAATATCTATTTGTAAGCAATCAAACTCTTTAATTATCGATTCCGACTTAAACCTATTGGACACACTCTTCTTTGAAAATGGAAGCATAGAATTAAACGGTAAGATGCAACTTAAATCATTTGGATATATATTGGGAGAATCTTCCTCTAATTCAATTACTGGTTTAGGAAAAATATCGTTTAATGAAGATATCACAGAAGGAAAGCATGAGGATATCAATGGAATTGGCTTAACACTTATTTCTGCGAGTAATATGGGTAACACACTAATTGAAAGAGAATTTAAATCGTGTCATTTAGAAAATGGAGAATCTATAAACAGAGTATATTTAATTGAACCCTCATCAAATTTAAATTTAGATGTTACTATGCATTTCAGCTATTTTGATAGTGAATTAAACGGAAATCAGGAAGATGATTTGTTAGTTTTTAAGTCAATTGATGAAGGCAACGAGTGGAGTAAAAAAGGAGGAATTGTTGATACAACAAATAATTTAATTAAACTAAGTGGTATTAATAGCTTCTCTAAATGGACACTTGGACCGTCTTCTGTAAAGTTTTTGGCAGTTGAATTTATTTCTTTTGGCGCGATGCGGGGTGCTAATGATGAAATCTTAATTAGCTGGGAAGTTTTATCTGAAGTTGGAACAAAAGCTTACCAAATAAACTACTCGTTTGACGGAATACATTTTGACTCATTAAACACATGCAAAGCAACTAATAATTTTTACTACGAATTCATTTGGCGGCGAGCACCCAATGAAATGGTGTACCTGGAGCTTATTGAAATTGATAACAATCATACTAGGAGTCATTTGGATACCATTGTGGTCAAACAAGCAATTGGTAAAATCCCCGAGGCTTGGGTTTTTGAAAAAAAAATATACACTAAGAATTTTCCAACAGGAACGTTAAATGTTTATGATGTTCGAGGACGATTAATAATGCAAAATAAAAATAATATTTATGATCTTCCAAAAGGAACATATTACATCGAATTAGTAAATGAAGTTAGCCGATGGACTTATGAATTTTTACTTTAAAGAGTGAAAATAGATTTTATCTCATGTTTTGCCAATACTCCTGAGACATTTTTTATGAGTTTTCCGTTCTTATAAAAAAATAAACTTGGCACTCCCCTTACACCCATTTGAGCGGCCAAATTTTGATGACGATCAACATCTATTTTAACAATCCTCAAATCATCTCCTAGCTCCTTTTTCAAATCCTCTAA
>MDTG01113164.1_pt1 | contig 10351 bp, 10 predicted proteins | sample 811421 | NCBI WGS metagenome assembly MDTG01 (sample SAMN05326645, study PRJNA326480) | marine metagenome | isolation source: seawater | place: Pacific Ocean: South East | collected 2011
TTACAGAAGTACTTATCATAATTAAACCGATTATTATATTTTTTATACTCATTATTAATTCCTTTATAATTTAAATATTTATATAAAAGTATAAATTGTTTTAAAATGCATGTCCAATATTAAAGTGGATCTCAAAATCATCATTAATAAGCCCCTTCAAACCTTTCCAACCAAAATCAAACCGAATCGGACCAATTTGAGGAACATTAAATCGCAACCCAAAACCTCTCCCAGTCAAATAATTTTTAAAACTTAAAAATTCATTTGTTGAATATGAAACATACCCAATATCAGCAAATAAGACAAACTGAAATACTTTTGTAAATAAAAAACGATATTCAACACTATAAATTGCTTTTTTATTACCATTAAGATTATCAGCACCATATTCAGTCCACCCCCTAACTGCATTAAACCCTCCAATATAATATAGTTGCGCTCCAAATTTATTTTTATTCGCTTGCATTTCTTGACTGTATGTGTATCCATAGTCAGCCCTCAAAGCCAAAACTTGTTTTTTAAATGTTGGTATAAACTTTTTAAGACTAAGTTCAAATTGAGTAAATGGAAGTGCATACTTTTTCATTTTAAATGAGTTTTCAATAGAGCCCATTATATAATAACCAGACTGCGGATTAAAAAACACGTCCCGCGTGTCATAAGACATTGTCATTTTATAGGTATATAACTCATAATAATCAAGAAGATCACTGCCCAAATAAATTAATTCATATTTCAATCGATGAAAAATACGAAAATCGTAAGTTTTAGGAATCCCAATAGCAACATCTATTCCTCGTCTTAATTCATTTCGCAAACCAAACGAGCCCCCTCCAGCAGATAGCTGAGTAGGTATAAAAGCCGCTGAATTTCCACTAGTATGCCAAGTCCTAAATGTAAAAGACTTTCGTTTATCCCACATCCATGGATTATGATATCGTAATTGATACATCAATTTATTATTAGATTGATTATTAATTGAACCAATACCACGACTAAATTTAAGTAAAATAGATTGCCCAGTTCCAAATAAATTATCCCAATATAAGTCCGAGAAAATATTAAATCCAGCAGTTGGACTATAACCCCCTCCAAAAGAAAATGAACCGCTCGTCTCTTTCTCTTCTAAATGCAGTTGAAGCTCATATTCATTATTAATATCTGTAGGCGTAAAGCTCGGATAAACATTAGTAAAATAATTAAGATTAAATACACGCCGCAAGTTTTTTTTTATAACATCATCATTAATAGCATCACCCGGGACAATGTCTAATTCCCTAAGTATCACATAATCTCTCGTTTTAATATTTCCAGTCAAAGCAAGTGAACTAATAATCCCTTCAGAAATATAAAATATTAACGCCCCACCAGATTTCTTAGGGTTAAGAATCCGATAAATTTTTCCTTTCGAGTACCCATTATCTTTGTAGTAATTATTTATCACTTTAATATCATGTCGTAAATCAGATAAATTAAAGACCTTATTTGGCTTAGAGCTAATTAAATCATACAATAAGTTAGAATCAACTATTTTATTACCAATGATATTAACAGAAGTAATAATTGGATGCTCTTTAACAGTAATAATAACTGTAACATCATTATTATATTTTTTTATTTGGGATGAAACCGTTTCAAAATACCCACTTGACCTTATTTGATCTACTATTATCTTTTTTGTAATCGCTGAATACATACTATTAGGTTTAACAGAAACGCCCTTTAAAATAGTATTTACTGAAACATTCTTATTACCCTGAATAATAATGGCCTTAATAACGGCTAAATTTTCAGCTATTTTTTGTGTTTTCTCCGAACGTGAATATGCTGTTATGTTTTTAGAAACATTTTGAATGATATTTTGCAAAACTGGCGCTTTAATCTCGGAATAGCTAGAATTTTGCAAAACAATAAAAAGTATTAAAAAAGAACCAAACTTAATATAATACACCTAGAATTCCTGCAGTAATCACAAAAACAATAGCTAAACTCATTGTTAATGTTTGCAACCCTGACTCCATGTCCTTTTGAGTGTTAAATAATTTAGCTTGTCCCCCAATACCACCAATTCCCTCACCTTTAGCAGAATGAAGTAAAACAGCTATTATTAGCCCAAGAGCAGAAACAAATTCAATAAACAACAATAATATTTTCATAATAATTTATTAATCAATAATTATAATATAAATTAAACTAACTAAACAAGTCTTTTAAATATAGACGTTTCAAGGGGTTTAACTTGACAATAATTAGTACTCTTAATTAATATTAATTACAAGCTTTAATAAACTTTCTTTTTTGAAAGTGGGCCACAGCCCACTTTTTTTTTAACTGAAATTTATTTAATCAAAGCGATAGACAAATACAAGCTTAAATACTACATAAAAACATATTAAGGTAGGATAAAAATGATTATAATTGATAATTTATTACAAGTTGCTAATCAAATTGAAACAGAACGTGGTGTTGATAAAGAAATATTATTTTCAGCGATTGAACAAGCCCTTGTATCAGCATATACACGGCGTATATCATATGAAATAAATGTAACTTGCTCATTATCACCAGAATCTGGAGAAGCGTTTCTATATCAAATCAAAGAAGTTGTTAAATCTGTTGAAAACAATCACTTAGAAATTCTTAAAAAAGAAGCCACTTTAATTGACCCTAAAGTAAAAGTTGGCGATACAGTTAAAATTGAAATTAAAACGACTAATTTTGGTCGAATCGCTGCCCAAACAGCAAAACAAGTTATCGCTCAAAGACTACGTGAAGCAGAAAAAGATTCTATCTATGAAGAATTTCAAAATAAAGTTGGAAAAATAATTACAGGAACAGTTCAACAAGTTGATCAATTTTACTGTTTAGTTAATCTTGGTCGAACTGAATCTGTATTAACGCGACGAGAACAAATTCATAATGAAACGTTTCAACCAAAAGATAAAATTAAAGTCTATATTGTTAGCATTGAAAAAGAAAGTAAAGGGAATCAAATTATTATTTCTCGAACACACCCTAATCTTATTAAATGTTTATTTCAACAAGAAATACCTGAAATTCATGATGGTATAATTGAAATTAAAGCAGTTTCGAGAGAAGCTGGCAAACGAGCTAAAGTTGCTGTAAAAACAAACAATCCTGCTATAAGTGCCGTTGGAACATGTGTGGGACAAATGGGAGGACGTATTCAAACAATTATCAAAGAACTAGGCACAGAAAAAATTGATGTTTTAGAGTGGGATGAAAATCCGATAAAATTTATTGCTAACTCACTAAAACCTGCTCAAATCACTAAAGTGATCATAGAAGATAAAGAACAACGTATAGCAACAGTTATTGTTCCTCAAGATCAATTATCACTCGCAATTGGTAAAGCAGGCGTTAATGTAAGATTATCTGCTAACTTAACAGAATGGAAATTAAATATTAAAACTGAATCTGATTATGGTGCTCCCTTAGAAGACAACTTTATTTCAAATGAAACCATGAGTAACTCACTATCTTTAGTAGAAAAGTTAAAACGGGAAAAAATAAATTTACAAGATGATAATGAAGAAAATAATAAAGAAATACAAAGCGTAAATATATCAGACGAAAATAATGACAATAATGAAACCCCAGATGAATCCAATAAGAATCACATTATTGAAGATGAAACAACTAATTTTATTGAAGCAGTTGACCTTGCAGAAATGCTTAATTTGTCCATTGATAGCTTAATTAAACAAGCAAAAAAACATGGTGTAATCATTAAATCAGAAAAAGATAAAATTAGTATCGAGCAAATCAACATTCTTAAGGAGAAAATGGCAAGTTGAAAGTTCAAGATTTAGCCAAAGAACTTAAAATAACTCCAAGAGAACTATTAAAGTTCATTAGAGACATTAACATTAAAGTTAAATCCGGATCAACACGTCTTTCAGCAAGTGCAGAAGGTCGAATTCGTCAACAATATAGCCATCGATTACAAATCCAAGAAAAAAGTAAAGCAAATGAAAACCGTGAGCCGACTTCAATCGTACTTTCCAAAAAAACAATTAAAGTCAACGAATTAGTAACATTATTTAATTTATCTATTCCTGAAGTGATGAGCGTAATTTTAAAAAAAGGATTTTTGTTATCCGTCAACTCAGATATTGATCAAGAAACAGCAATCGATATTGGCAAAGCATTAAATATAGAAGTCATAACGGAAGATACAACGGTTGAAGACGAAATAGGCTTAAAAACAAAAATAATGGAATTAGATAACTTAAGTTCAAATGAAAAAAATATAGATCTAAAAACACGACCTCCAATTATTACCGTCATGGGTCATGTTGATCATGGAAAAACACAGTTATTAGATACCATTCGAAAAACAGATACAATCACTAAAGAGTTTGGTGGCATTACGCAGCATATAGGCGCCTATCAAATTCAACATAATAATAATAAATTAACTTTTTTAGATACACCCGGTCATGAAGCATTTACAATGTTACGTGCAAGAGGGGCACAAATAACAGACATAGCAATATTAGTAATTGCTGCTGATGATGGTGTAAAACCACAAACGATTGAAGCCATTGATCATATCAAAGCAGCTGATGTTCCAATAATTGTAGCAATAAATAAAATAGACAAAAAAGATACGGATATAAACCGAGTCCAGCAAGAGCTTTCTCAACATAATCTTATCTCAGAAGAGTTTGGCGGTGATACAATTATGGTCCCTGTATCTGCAAAAACAGGAGAAGGCATTGATAATTTATTAGAAATGATTGAATTACTCGCTGAAACGTTAGAATTAAAAGCAAGTTTTAATGGATTAGCAAAAGCTGTTGTAATTGAGTCTCATTTGTCAAAACAAAGAGGCCCAGTAGCAACTGTTTTAGTAAAAAAAGGCTTTCTAACTATAGGAAATCCTTTTATAGTCGGCTTAACTTCTGGAAAAGTACGTGCAATGCATAATGACATTGGTACATTATTAAAAAAAATAGGTCCTGGAGAACCTGCTGAAATCATTGGAATTGAAACAGTTCCTGATCCAGGAAGTATTTTAGAAGTAGTCAACTCAGAACAAGCCTTACAATCATTAATAAAGCAACGTAATAACAAAGATTCGCATGTAAAAAATCATAAACAAACAATATCACTAGAATCACTAGCTTCACAAATAAACCACGGTGATTTAAGACAATTAAACTTAGTAATTAAGACCGATGTTCATGGATCTTTAGAAGCAATTCAAAACAGTATTAATAAAATTGAATTTCAAGATGTTCCTATTCGTATTTTGCATGCATCAACAGGAATAATTAATGAAAGTGATGTAATGTTAGCAAAAGCATCAGCAGCGCTAATTATTGGATTTGGCGTTTCAATAAGTTCAGAAGCAAAAGCAATTGCAAAAGAAGGTAAAGTTGAAATTAAACTATATTCAATTATTTATGAAATGCTCGAAGATATTGAAAAAGCAATTAAAGGACTATACCGGCAAGAATTTGAAGATGTAGAAATTGGTCAAGTTGAAGTACGTCAATTATTTAAATTTTCTAAAGTAGGTGCAATCGCCGGTAGTTATGTCACAGAAGGAAAAGTGAAGCGTAATGCATCAGTCAAAGTATTGCGAGAAGGAAAAGAAATTGCCCAAAGCTCAATTACCTCTCTTAAGCGTTTTCAAGATGATATTAAAGAAGTAAATTCAGGCTTTGAATGTGGAATTGTTTTAGAATCATTTAATACGCTGAAAGAAAAAGATATTTTGATCGTTTTTGAAAAATTAGAAAAAAAACAAAACCATTAATTATGTCTCGGCTACTAAAAATTGCATCTTTATTAAAAAAAGAAATATCATCAATCTTATTGACACGAATAAATAATAATAAAATTGGCTTTATCACCATTATTTCTGTAGAAGTAGCAAAAGATTTTTCTATAGCAACGGTCTATTATAGTCAAATTGGATCTGAAAATGAAATTCAAGAAACCAAAAAAGCACTAAAAAACGCATCTAAGTTTATTTACTTTGAGCTATGTAAAGTGATTAAACACATGAAAACACTTCCCAAACTAATATTTGTTTATGACAAAGGAATTCAACGTGGTACTGAAATCATCAACAAAATGCAAAATTTAAACTAATCTAATGGGAAATAACACTGAAATACTAAGACAATTCGATTATACACAACAAGCGCTAATCACTGTCCATGAATTTCCTGATATCGATGCTGTTGGATCTGCATTAGCATTATATAGTTATTTAAAATCTTATAATAAAGAAGCCACGATTTGGATATCACAGCCACTAGACAATAATTTTGATTTTTTACCAAATATTGACGTTATTGTTAATCAAATACCAAACAATTTTGTATATGATACTATTTTTATTTTAGATTGCTCTAATACCGATCGAGTAAGAAATTTTGCGAAGCTTCCAATTTCAGATCAAATTATTGTTAATATTGATCACCATCCTGATAATGAACGTTTTGGAAACATCAATTACGTTAAACTCGTATCAAGTGTAGGTGAAATATTAACACAACTCTTTATTGATTCTAACTTTAATTTCACCAAAGAAATAGCAACGTGTTTATATGCAGCAATTATATTTGATACAGGAAGATTTGCATACTCTAATGTAACAAGTCAAACCTTATCTCTAGCATCAACCTTAATGAAGCATGGCGCCTCAAATGTTAAAATCAACGCATCAATGGAAGAAAATAAATCAATTAAAGACTTTATGCAAATTAAAGCAGCCATTAATGAATTACAAATTATAGATGACTATCAAATTGCATATACAACAATAGTCGTTCAAAAAAGCATAAAAATCAAAGTAATTGATTTTATCCGTCAATTAAAAAATATTAACATATTCATCGTTTTTCAGATATTAAATGATAACTTAATAAAGATTAATTTACGTTCTCAAAACAACTTTGATGTAAGCAGTTTTTCAAAACAATTTGGTGGAGGTGGCCACCGCAAAGCATCAGGAATTTTATACAAAGGATCATTAGAAAATTGTCAAAATGAAATCCTCACAGCACTTAAAGAATCTCTCTAATAGTTCACTTCATGGATTTTTATTAATTAATAAACCAGAGGGAGTCCCTTCATTTTCGATCGTAAAAAAAATCAGATCACTAACTGGAGTTAAAAAAGTAGGTTATGCCGGAACTTTAGATCCATTTGCATCAGGTCTATTGATTTTAGCTCTAGGAAAATCATATACTACTCAAATTAGTAAAATTCACCTTTACCCAAAATCATACTCAGCACAAATGGTACTAGGTCTCGAAACAAACACATTAGACTCTAGAGGCTCTGTAATCTTAATTAATCCAAATTATGACTTATCTAAATTAGATCATGTTCTTCACACATTTAAAGGAACTATCACTCAAGAGCCTCCAATATTTTCAGCAAAAAAAATTAATGGTCGACGTGCTTACGAACTTGCTAGAAAAGGGCACATTTTTAAAATATCTCCTCAACAAATAACCATTTTTAACCTAATGATCTCCATTGTTGAAACCTCACATTTTCCAGTTATCGAAATCCAAATAACGTGTTCAACCGGAACATATATTCGATCACTGATTAGAGATATTGCTAAAGCATGTAATACCGTAGGATATACAAAATCACTAGTTCGAACTAAAATAGGCCCTTTTAAGTTAAAAAATGCGATTAAATTAAATCAATTAAATTTAAATTCAATTCAAAAAAAATTAATTCAAAAAGAGTTTTGCTAATGAAAAAAAGTCAATTATTTGCATTAAGTCCTACACAAATAATCAGTACATTAGGCATGGGAATGTTTGATGGAATCCATCGCGGACATCAACATGTCCTAGCAGAATGTGATTCTTTACTTACATTTCACCCTCATCCTCGCCAATTGTTTCATCCTGTACAACAATTAAAATACTTAACCCCTTTAGAAGAAAAAAAACAACTATTCTATCACGTTATCGCATTAAAGTTTAATGCTAACTTATCTCAATTATTACCAATTGATTACTTAAATTTAATACAATCCTTACTTTCCCCACAAAAAATTATTGTAGGATATGATTTTAAATTTGGTAAAAACCGAACAGGTAATACAGACACACTAACAAAATGGGGACAAACAAAGAATATTGATATTGAAATTAAAGCCCCTTACTTAGATAATCGTATTCCAATTAAAAGCTCTACAATTAGAAATGATATTATATCTGGAAATATTAAAAGCGCGAATCATTTACTAGGACGACCTTACTGTTTAATAGGAAATGTAGTAAAAGGAAAACAACGTGGTCGTCAACTAGGCTATCCTACAGCAAACTTAATCATTCCACCAGATAAACTATTACCTAAAAATGGTGTTTATTTTGGGACTATTACACTTTTAAATCACTCCTATCGTGTTGCACTATCTATAGGAACACAAACAACTTTCAATAATAATAAACAAGTAATTGAAGCTCATATTATTAATTTCTCTAAAAACTTATATGGGCAGCATCTTAAAATTAAGATACATCAATTTATACGCAATCAAAACACTTTTAATTCAGAACAAGAGTTACAAACACAAATTAAACAAGATATTAAAATCATTAATTCCTTATAGCATAGCATATCATTTCTTGATACAATAAAAGAAAATTCAGGAGCTAAACATGAAACAATCAACAATCAAAATTTTATATATAATTACATTATTAAGTGTTTCATCTCAAATAATGGCCTTACAAAAATCCATTGGCATTGGAGCAGGAATAACCAAGTTTTCTAATCACTTCAAAACAAATGGAAATATTATGGGAAAACTACAACTGCAATCATATAATGGAATTAGTGCCGATTTTAATGCAGGCTATCTTAAAGCACAAAGTAATACATCCGCTCCTGATATTCAAATGATTCCTTTGCTAGTAGGTATAACATACACATATAAAAATCCTTTTTCAACTTTTGAGCCTTACATTGGCTTACTTTTTGGAGGAAGTGTGATGAATAAATCATTTAACTCCCCCCTGTTGAGCTATGGAGGCCGCGCAGGCTTTGATATAAAAATGGATCATTCCATTTCTTTATTTTTAGAAGCACAATATTTGACACTCGATGATTCAAAAACAAACCTAACAATTAACCCTTTAAATTTAGCAATGGGAATTAAAATCAAGATCGGTCAAGACCGACAATCCCCTAGAGTCGGTAAGCAAGCATCACGACGTAACTTAAAAAGACGTCAAAATCAACGATATCAACGACGTTAATAAATTTAAAACTTATAACTTAAATAATGACTATTTGGTTCCAAGCAATCCGAATAAATACACTAGTAACAACCATTATCCCAATCATTATGGGTAGTATTTTAAGTTTTAAAGAAAATAAATTTCATTTTTTAAGCATGGCATCCACATTTTTAGCCGCAATATTTATTCAAATTGGAACTAATTTTGCAAATGATTATTTTGATTATAAAAATGGAGCAGACACCCCTCATCGTCTTGGGCCAACACGATTGACTGCATCAGGACTAATAACTCCAAAAAAAATGAAATATATAATGGTACTAACTTTTTTATTTTCAATATTATGCAGTAGCTACATAATATGGCGTTGCGGAACACCCATTATTATAATTGGAATAATTAGTATTTTTATGGGTATTTTATACACAGGGGGCCCCTACCCCTTAGGCTATTATGGATTAGGTGATATCTTAGTGTTATTATTTTTTGGCCCAATTGCACTTGCAGGCACTTATTATGTTCAAGTATTGGAGTGGTCATTACCTGTCATACTACTAGGTATCTCAAGTGGTTTGTTTTCAGTCGCCATTTTAGCAGTTAATAACCTACGAGATATTATAGAAGATTCACAAACGGGTAAAGGCACATTAGCTGTAAGACTAGGAAAGCGTTTTGTTCAAATCGAATTTGCTATTTGTATTATATTAGGAAGTACACTTCCTTTTATCATTGATATTTACTTTAATAACACACCAAACCATTGGCCACTTTTAACAATCATTCCAGGACTAAAGTTAATTCAATTAATAATGATAAAAGACGGAAAAGAACTAAACAATATATTAGGGTATACCGCAAAATTATACCTTTTATTTATGGTACTATGGTGTATAGGGGCGCTCTTTTGACGAATACTATTTATTCCTATACTGTATTAATATGATTTCTACTATTGATAATCAAATTAAATTACAACTTGTTAACCAAAACATTTTAACAGTTGATCAATTTAACATTCCTTTACTAAATTATTTATTTGAATTAACAAATACTATAAAACGGTTAAAAGGATCTCCAAAAATTCATTTTTTATCCGATAA
>MDTG01413371.1_pt1 | contig 10351 bp, 9 predicted proteins | sample 811421 | NCBI WGS metagenome assembly MDTG01 (sample SAMN05326645, study PRJNA326480) | marine metagenome | isolation source: seawater | place: Pacific Ocean: South East | collected 2011
AATTTCATTTGGAAAAGCATTTGCAACATCACACAAAACTAATTCTGACTCTCCAGAAATCAAATAATTTACAGAAGGCATTTTTTTAAGAATACCTTCAGGATTAGCTGTGGGTTGCAGTCCTGCAAAAATAACAAGAGCATTATGTTTAATATTTTTTAAAAGTTCGTATGTGTATTGGATATTAATATATTCACCCTCACCATGAATGTGAGATGAGATTGCAGAACTAAAAATTATATCTGGAGAAAATTTCTTTATTTTTTTAGTTAATTCTTCTTTTACATCTCTTGAATCATATCTTATTTTTTTTAGATAATCCGTATTTTTGAATTGTTGATTTGCAGTGTTTATCTCAATTTCAGAATCAGTCCAATCTTTATAAAAAGTGCAGTCAAAAAGCTCAACCTTATGACCTGACCTTTTTAAACAACCAGAGTGGCTTGCTAACCATATGGTTGTGATACCTCTCCCCCATTTGTTGGGGTTTATCAATAGTATTTTGGTAGGCATAAAATTTTATTTTTCTTAAATTATATATATACTTCTTTTTTATCATATTTCTTTAATTATGTTCAAAAGTACGAAAAAATTTGTTTATAAAGGAGAATTTCTAGAATTTAATCTGGAAGAACAAATTAAAAATCACAAAAACAAACGATTAACTTTTTTCAAAATACTATTAAAAAAAATTTCAAGAAATTTTTACAGATTTTTCCAAAGAATTTTGATTAAACCTAGTCTAAGAATTAAATTTGCATCAATTGAAATCAAATTAATTAATTTTTTTTCAAAAAAAAAATACCATGTTGACAGTTCAAACTTAAAAGATATCGAATATTTAAATGAACATTCATCTCTTGAAATACCCAATTTATTATCTGCAGATAAAGTTAATGATATTAAAAGATATTTAGAAAATAAAAAAAAATTAAATATTTATGAAAAATCGATTAATAAGAAAATGCCAATGGATTATTATTCTACAGAAGATTTAATTAATAATCATGAAATATTAAATATTATAAACAATGAAAAACTCATTAAGATTGTTAGTGGTTATTTTAAATGTGATTTCAAATTAGATTGGATCTGGTCATGGTGGTCTTATGCTGATACAAATAATGATTCAGTTGGACCACAATTATTTCACCGAGATTATGAAAGTTTTAACTTTTTAAAATTATTCATATATTTAACTGATGTTGATGGAGAAGATGGTTCTCATCAAATAATTAAATCTTCAAATAACATTAACTCATTTTATAAGATAAGTAGATTTTCTGATAAAGAAATTTATGCTAAATTTAATAAAGATAATTGTATCACAATTGACGGTAAAGCTGGAAAATCGTTTTTGGCAAACACATTTGCCATACATAGAGGATTGCGTCCATTTAATAAAGATAGATTAGTTTTGTGTTATTTACTCTCAACATGGCCAAGTAGGAGGAGTCCAAAGATTCCTCCGATTAAATTTTCTGAAATACAAATTAATAAAAATGTTTTTTTAGAAAATAAAAAAATCTTTAATTTATTTATTGATTATAATAGTTAACCCTTTAGATATTAAATTAATCTTTAATAATCTTATAAAAAACTGTGGTATGCTTTCTTCTTTCGCCAGGTTTAAAACTCAAATTACCGTAATATTTAAAATATAAATCATTTTTGATACTCTTTATATTCATAGGTTTAATAACTTTAGTTCGTTTAAATTTTTTTTTTAACTTTTCACGTATTTCGATATAAAATTCCTTTGAAATATTGTCTTTAATTTTTATTTTTTTTAAATTAGCCTTTGATCTTATTAAATTGATATAATCAAGATTAACTTTTTTGTAATTCATGTGAGCATCATCAACACCAATATAAAACTTTTTTGGCACTAACTTTAAGAATGAGTCTAATTCTTCATTTAAGTGGTTCAAAGTGTGATTAGAGTCTAAAAAACAAAAATCAAAATTTTTCCTTAGTTCTTTAAGTGAAATTATTCCCGAATATTTACATAGACTATCTGTCGGAATAGGTGTCCAGTAATCGCTTATTTTAATTTTTAAACTTTCACAGATTGTCTCATTAATTATCTGTTTAATAATTGATATTTTGTCTTGATTTGTATCAAACGAAAAAAATTTTTTTTTTTTTATATATGAACCTATAAATAGAGCTATTGTAGAAACTCCAACACCTGTTTCTAACATACAATTATTTTTTGAAGTTTTCTTAACAATTTCAAGTATTGACAAAGCACTATTGTCTGGAATGCAGTTTAAATACTTTGGTAATAATCTTTTAATATCTAATAATAAGCTTTTGGCATTGGCCTTAACTTTTCTTGGGTTATCTAATAATTTGTAATTATACATTAGCAAAATTTACATTTTATTTATTTCATTATTTTAGATATTCAATTTTATTTATATTTTTATAATATCTAAATCTAACAGGAAAATACTTATTTAGGTCATTTTTTGTATTTATCTCAGGTTTAATTGAATGATTGAGAAATGAAAAAATTCTATAATTATTTTCAATAAGTTTTAACCATTCATTATCTTCTTTTAATTGTAAGGGTGTATTTTTAATCTTTTTATAATCTAATAAAACTTTTTTTTTTAAAAGCATTAAGCCATGATGTGAAAAATTTTTTTTATCATTTTTTACTATTTGTGATCTGGAGATTGTCTCTATCATATCATTTTTTTTTAATGTAATTTTTGCGATACTTTTATTAGATAATATTTTCAAGTTAGAAATTTTTGCATGAATAGTAATACCATCAAATTTTTTTAATAGTTTGATCTTTTTTTTAAAAAATGAAAAGATTTTATCGTCTAAAAATGGCATGTCACACGATACAATTAAGCAAAATTTATATTTCTTTTTAATTTTTTCCAAGGCAAAACTACATCTTTCAGTTCCATTAAGACAATTTCTTTTAATCAAAATTAAATTATTGCAAAATAATTTCATTGATTTAATAACTTTCTTATTATCCGTAGCAATATAAACATCTTCTTTTGGGAATCTCTTAGTAATTTTTTTAAATGTTCTTAACAATAAAAAATCTTTTTTTGATATTTTTATTAAAGGTTTATTTGGAATTCTCCTAGACTTAACTCTAGCTGGGATTATGATACATATACTCATTATTGTTATAATATTTTGATTAATTGATTTTAATTTAATATTATCTATAAACTTTATATTTCATATTTTAATATGAGTGCAATAAATATCGGAATTTTAACTAAGAATCCAGAAGTTCAATTAAATCTAGATTTAGATTTATATTTAGAGTTATCTAAAGTACATAAAAAAATTTACTTAATTGATTTAAATTTCAATGAAAAAATGAGAAATAATAAGCTTCCTCAAAATTTTATTTATCTCAAACCCAAAAATTACAAAGAATTAAATAAAATTTTTCTAAATAAAAAATTTTTTTGTTTTAATTTTTTAAATCATAATTTTTCAAATTTACTTCTATTAATGATAATTAAAAAATTTGATATTAAACATTTTTTTTTAATGAGATCAGGTACAATTAAAATGAATGAAGGTTTATTTATTGAAAAAAAAAATTACGTCAATTTTTATTCGATTTTTTTTAAAAAAATTTTTTTTAAAATTTTAATTTTATTAAAGCTAATTAATAATTATGAAGCTCTTTTTATTTCTCAAATTGTCAAAAAAAAATACTATCATTCAAAAAAAAATATATTTTTAAATAAAATTTTTAAAACTAAAAATTTTTTTTTATACAAGAAAATAGTTCAAATAAATGATAAAACTTTTGATACAAATTATAAATATAAGCGATCTAAAGGTAAAAAAATTATAAGTTTTATTGACACTCCTCTAGACAAACCAGATAAAATTTCTTCAATTCATAAACCCACAGAAACACAAAAAAATCTTTTTTATAAAAAACTTAGAGTTATTCTCAAATCATTATCTAGAAAAGTAAATGCCGAAGTATTAATTTGCTTACATCCCAAGACAACGAAACGAAATGCAGATAAATATTTTAAGGGATTTAAGTGTACAAAATATAAAAGCACTGAAGTTATTAAGAAATCTTATTTAACAGTTTATATTAGTTCAACCTTAATATCTAATTCAATTTTCCTTAAGAAAAAGATATTAATTGTAAAATCAAAACTTTTAAATTCTTTTCATATTTACCGAGTTAATACATTAATCAAAAAATTTAGTATAAATTATATTGATTTAGACAAGAAACATTTATTCATTACAGAAATAATTAAAAAATTTATAAAACAATCAGGGCTGGAACAGTACAAAAAACTTTCAAAAGAAATTTACATTAATCAAAAAACAACTGGTATAAAAAAAATTATTGGAAATTTAGATAGTTATATCAGTTAAGATTTAAAGGTAATTTAAATTAAATCTTTAAAATTATTATTATCTATATTAATATTAAAATCATGAAATACCTTAAAAGATTAAAAAGATCAACATTTTGGAAATATATGATTATTATTTTTATTAAACCCTTTTTAGATTTTTTATGGAAAAATATTTTTAATATTCATGGAAGAATTTTATACTTTTTATGGTTTAGGAAAAAAAGAAATTATATAGGAATGAGGAATAATGATAAATTATTAGTTAAGAACAATGATTTATTCAAAAATCTTTCAAATAAAATTTTAAATGCCACTAACAAAGATATTATAGACAACTCTACAAATGAAATTTTGTCTTCAAATTCTGAAGAATTAAATCAATCTAATTCTAAAGAGAGAAAATATAGTATTAATATTTTTGAAAAACTAGATGAAAATTTGAAAAAAGAAATATTTGAATTTGCTACTTCAGATTTAATGATCTCTACAGCTGCAAAATACTTAGGGGTGTATCCAATTCTTTCTACCATTCTTTTAAACTACAATGTGCCAAGAAATATTGATGACCCAAGGGGCGCTATGCTTTGGCACAAAGATGACTTAGGTTATAAAAGTTTAGATTTGTTTATGGCTGTATCTGATATAAATGATCTAAATGGTCCTTTTTACACTCTCAGAGATAAAAATAAATTAGGCGTGCTAACAAAAATTGATGCTGAAGTTCAAAATCCAATCAGGGGAGAAAGACAGAAAATCAAACTCGAAGAATTTGAAAAGTATAATAATAGTGATGACATAATTTCCTTAAAAGGAGACAGTGGAACAGCAATGTTTATTGATAGTTTCTCATGTTATCATCGAGGGGGTCATTGTAAAAAAAATCATAGACTTTTATTGAGGATATCATATCAGGGAGTAGACAGTGTTGCCTTGAAAAAAAATACAAATGGAATTTTAAACTTTTACAAGAAGATAAATCACGCTGACATTAATAACTTATTTGTAAAATTTTTATTATTTAAAAGATCTGCAATATTTGAAAATTTAAACTTAAAAACTAAACTTCTTAAAATTTATAATATAATTAATTATAAACAATCTTCCTAAAAAAATTGAAGAATGTAAAATACTATTCGTTAAATATTTTCTATACTTTTCTCTAATTTTTTTAATAAAGTTAAGTGTTCAATCTTTTTTTTATTAAAACCAGGTAAAATTTTATTTTTAACCATAATCTCTATCCAGGACTTACCATAAAATTTTGCGTACTTGTGCAAATAATAATTTTTGCTAAACTCATTATAATCATTTAAAAACAAATTTTTTCCCAACTGATACAAATGAGACTGATTACCAAATTTTAAATCTTTATAATCTTTTTTTAATAGTTTTCTATATTGATCAATATTACTCCAATAATTACAAATTTTATACTGGTCAGACCAATAAGTTTTATTTGAACATATAACCTTAAAATTTGAAAAAGATCCCTCCAAGACTGGGGTTCCATGATGTGTTACTAGTATAGTTTTTTTATTAATTAAATTTAAAATCTCTTTATTCTTAATTGGATCTGATAAAAATAAAATATCTCTGGAATAATCAAACTTTTTTTTTACCTTTTGGAAAAGACTGACTTCCCATGAACTTCTAAAATGCCGATAATATTTATTGAAATTTGGGTGGGCTTTAACAATTATTTTTTTGTTTCTGCTTAGTAAAAAATCTATTGTAAAACATAACCAGTCATACATTGTAATAAAACCATCATAACCATAAAGAAGTTGGCCATCAGTAAAAGCATGAGAATATATAAGATAATCATACTTATCGATATCTTTAGGATTTAAGGTTTTGTAAACCTTATTTACCATCCATGGTAAATAGATGCTTTCCTCATTTTTTTTTGATTTCAATTTATTAAGATTTTTTTTTAAAAATTTTTTTTCATTAATGCTTACAATTGTTCTTTCTTTTTTTATTCTTATATAATCATCAAACTGAAAATTTTTTTTTAAATTTATTAAGTTTTTGCAAAAAAGTCCTTTTGGAAAGTTATTTGAATAAAGAAAAACTTTTTTTTTCTTGAAAAAATTAAAAAAAATCCCGTTTAGATAAACACCATGTTCAACATACATTACCTTAATTTTATTTTCATTTTTTTTTAAATAATCTATTATTATTAATCCTTTTAATAAAAAGTAGGTCTTGAACAAAAAAAAATAAAAATAATTTATGTTAGCTTTATATTTAGAAAATACTTGAGCTAATACATGCCTGCCTAGTTGACAATTTTCAAACTCTAATTTGGCAAATAAGTCATTATTAAAGTATTTTTTTGAAAAAAAAATCCTAAGAAATATGAATAAAGTTTTTAAACGTAAATTTTTTTTAAATTTGAATGTATGAATTAGATCTTTATTCTTAATTTTGTGTTTTCTGCTAATTATCTCTATTAAAAAAGAGTAAATACCCTCATCTTTAACGGTTGTAAGAAAAATACCTGATTTCATTTAAAACTATCATTAAAATATAATCTATTATTCAACCAAATATAATGTTCCCTGAGGAACTTCATGGTGCAGCTTCCTGTTTTTTTGTAGTTGAATTTTTTTAGTACGCTTTTAAAGTAAAATTCAATTATTTCAATTTCACTTTTATCAAGCCTTTTTTTCCATTTGCCAACATTTAATCCAGATATCTTAAATAGCTTTTTGCCTTCAAAGTTATTTCCTCTAACGTTTTTTCCTAAAACAGTAGGTAAAAGTAGAATATTATTAAATTTTACTCTCAAAAATTTACAGATTTTTTTTAATTGTGTTTTTGGATTTAAAACTAATTCTTCAAATTTTAAAAAATAAAAATTTTCTTTTCCTAATAATTTATAGTTATAGTCTATCGTTTCAAAGTCTAATAATGCCCTGTTTATCATACTGGACAATAACATTTTTTTACTTTCACCAATTTTTTTATAATACTTTTTATACCCTGATTTCAGGCTTGAAAAATTATCTCTAGGATCTCTAATTACCTGAATAAATTTAACGTCTTTAAACCATTTAGATATCTCTTCAATGAAAACTCCTAAACTTGTTTCTTTAAATACTACATATTGAAATTTTTTTTTTTTTGATGATATTATAAAGTTTTTCAAAATTAATTTTAAAATTAATTCTATTCTGTCAATATTTTTAGAATTAACATCTTTACCTATTAAGTTTAAAAAAAGTTTTTTATCAAATAAATTATTTTTTGTCGTCTTTTCTAAGCTTTTTTTAATCACTGTCATTAACCTCTTTTTTTTTCTCATAAAAGAAAATTTATTTCCAATAAAATTTGGATAATAAGCGTATAATATTGAAATATCATTCGGATATACTAGAAAATCCTCATGACCATCAAAAAGATTGTTAAGCATTGAGGTTCCAGATTTTCGATGGCCAGTAATAAATAATACTTTAAATTTTTTCATTAATTGAAAAATTGTTTAATCATAGAAACAACTTTATTTAAATCCTTTTTTTTTATCCCGGGGTAAATTGGTAGGCTGACAGCTCTTCTAAAATATAATTCATTTTGATCATATTTTATGTTTTTAGGAAGAATCTTTTTAAAAAATTTATGTTTATATATTGGTATGTAATGAACTGTACATCTTACTCCCTTTTTAAAAAGAAATTTGATCAAATTGTCTCTATTTTTTTTTATACGTTTATCTAATACTTGAACAACGTAAAGATGATAAGTTGAAAGATAATTTTTAGAAATTTTAGGAAGTTTTAAAGGAAGATTTTTTAATTCATTGTCATAAAACTCAGCAATTTTATTTCTCTCCAAAACAAATTCATTTAATCTATCCATTTGAGATATTCCAAGAGATGCCTGAATATCTGTCATTCTATAATTATAACCTAAATTAGTTTGAGAAAAAAACCATGGCTTTATTTTTGATTTAAAATTTTCTCTATCAATTCCGTGATCTCTGAGGGAAGCAATTTTTTCATAAATCTTTTTATCATTTGTTGTTACAATACCTCCTTCACCTGTTGTGATCATTTTTACAGGGTGGAAACTAAAAACTGTAATATCGCTATACTTACAGCTTCCAATTTTATTTTTTAAATATTTTGCTCCCAAAGCATGCGATGCATCCTCAACAATCTTAAATCCATATTTTTTTGATAAATCATTTATTTTTTTCATATCACAGGGCAAACCTGCGAAGTGAACTGGAATAATTACTTTGGGTAATTTCTTTTTTTTTTTGGCAATAATTAATTTTTTTTCAAGTAAGTTTATGTCGATGTTGTAATTTTCATAATCTATATCGATCAATTTAATATTTGCACCACAATGTAATCCACAATTAGCAGATGCAACGAATGTATTTGTTGAGGTCCATAATTCATCATTTTTTTGTAAGCCTAATGAAATACATGCTAAGTGTAAAGCGCTTGTTGCTGAATTGACTGCAACAGAATATTTTACACCAGTAAATTTTGATATTTTGCTCTCAAATTTTGATATTTCGGGTCCAGATGTAAGCCAGTTAGATCCTAGAGTTTTTATAACATTTTTTATATCCTTTGAATTGATATTTTGTCTTCCATAATTAATCATTTTTGAAACTTTAGGTACCTTTTCTAATTTCCTGAATGTTTAAAAATTTATTTTTATCAGAAGAATAGGATGTTCTTTTATTTAATTTTTTTCCAGGTTCCTTTAACTTATTAACCAAATAATCCTTTTCTACTGTTCCAAAACTTGGAATGGTTGGCGTTATTATGTAATGATCTTTAAATTTTACTACTTGACTTGAGTCATCTTCAGAAAACATTAATTCATGTAGTTTTTCACCAGGTCTTATACCAATAGTTTTCATTTTAATTTTTGGATCTGTTGCTTTAGCAAGGTCTGTAACTTTAATTGATGGTATGATGGGAATAAAAATTTCACCCCCATGCATTCTGTAAAAAGATTTAATAACAAAATTTACACCTTCATTTAATGAAAGCCAAAATCTTGTCATCCTCATATCCGTTATAGGAAAAAAACGTTTTTTATCCCTAGATAATTTTTTTAAAATTGGCAAGATTGAACCCCTTGAACCTATAACATTCCCATATCTTACTACTGAAAAATATTTTTGATCTTTACCGATATAATTATTAGCAGAGATAAATAGTTTATCGGACACCAATTTAGTTGCGCCATAAAGATTGATTGGATTACACGCTTTATCAGTAGAAAGAGCAACAACTTTTTTCACACTATTATTTAAACTAGCACTAATAACATTCTTTGCGCCGTTGATGTTAGTTTGAATAAACTCTGAGGGGTTATACTCTGCTGCTGGAACTTGCTTTAAAGCTGCTGCGTGAACTACATAATCGACATTTTTAAAAGCTAAATTAAGCCTATCGAGATCTCTAACGTCTCCTAGGAAAAATCTTAAAAAAGGATATTTTTTTTCACTGAATTTTTGTCTCATATCATTTTGCTTCATTTCATCTCTTGAATAAATTATTAACCTAGATGGTTTATATTTTTTTATCATCTGATGAACAAAAGCATTTCCAAAAGAACCGGTGCCGCCTGTGATTAAAATTGATTTTTTATTGAACATGATCAGTTAAGATATTTCTTTTATAATTTTCTTTTGTTTTAAGGTTTTAAAAATTTTGTATACTTGATTTAAATTTAAGTTAATTTTTTTTGATATAATTACAAGATCTTTCTTACCGTCACAATAAGAAAGAAAATTCAATATATTTCTAGAATTTAAATCTAAATCTTTAGTTGATAATGTTCGATATAATCCATATTTAGTTAAATGGGGTTCACAATAAATCTTTGTAATCGGAATTTTTACACTCATAAATTCATCAATTATTCCTTTAACGACCTTAAAACTTTTTTTTAATTGTTTTGGTGTAACAAATTTTAAATTATCAGCAGATGTATGATATTCT